>Ga0105164_10000392_pt1 | contig 31912 bp, 33 predicted proteins | sample VDWuncwatermetaG_FD_89674 | JGI IMG/M metagenome (GOLD analysis project Ga0105164, IMG submission 89674) | Wastewater microbial communities from Netherlands to study Microbial Dark Matter (Phase II) - VDW unchlorinated drinking water | ecosystem: Environmental > Aquatic > Freshwater > Drinking...
ATGCAAGCGAATGGGAAATCACGGGCAACCGGATGACCATCATCACGTTGGCCTCCGTATTTGGAGCCCCACCACTCTTTTTCTTCCTGGGAATTTTTGTGTTTTTTATCCGTCGAAAAAAATAAGCAACTTTTTATCGGGTTTCACCCGATAAAATCTAACTAAATGTCTACCAGTTGAAAGTCTAAGGTTTCTAAATCATCGGCCAGCTTATCGTTGAATGTCTCTAGCTCACGCGCCGCATAGAGTCCCAAGTGGATTGAGTTTCGCTCTGTAGCCGTCAGTGGAAAATGATCGTTAACCAAGTCCTCGATTCGAGCGAGTTCGGGTAGAACATACTTTCGTCGAACGTCGTCGAGGGGGAGTAGAGCCTCAACCTGGGAACGACAGATGCAAAGCAGTTCAAGGACCTCGGGTTTGGTCATGGGTTTAGTGCGATCGGCCATTAAGCACCAGTCTTTCTAATACTCGGAAGTAATCTAACCTTTGTCTCCCAATTTGGGGGAAGAAGTATTTGTCTTGCTCCGCCCGATCCTCCCACACCGGATACTTTCCCGCCAGGGAAAGGTGCTGCAGTTGACTCAATTACTGAGAAGTTGTCCGTGACAATAAAGTGCTTTTCAATTCGCCGGCCCACGTCAATTCCCAAGTTATCTGGACGCGATCCTGGATAGGCTGCATAATTTCCCGGTGACTCGTTTATTCGCTCGAACTGAACAATTTGTTCGCCCGGTTGAAGCATTTTCTTTGTAACGGGTTGGTTGAAATCGACCCCTTGCATGTGTTTTCGTATTCTTTGAGGAGAGTGATTAAACTTAGGATGGTCAAGATAGGCGTCCTTTAATAGTTCCTGTGCGTGGATTGAGGAGGACGGTACAGTTCCAGAATTGGATTCGGATGACGGTTGGTTAGATAGGAAAGGGTTCGGTGGCTTTCGTTTTGTGTGATTTATTCCCTGCACCACCCCGTCAAACATGAGCTTAAACCGCTCAGTGACGATGGAGCTTGGATCGTCTTTCGATAGTGGTCCAAGGGCAAATCCATAGACCCAGGAGTTAATGAGGTCCCAGCTTGCGATTTTTTCGCCCTGAGCATTGAGATGGTAGATCGTTGTGGTGGTCTTTTTGAGGGCTTTGCTCGAGTCGATAACCTCTTCCCACCTGCGATGAAGTTCATTGCGGGATTTCGTATCTGATAGGGGAAGGTGAAATTCGATTCTTAGAGGTTGTGCGCTTTTGCGCGCGGTGGGTGGGGGCGAAAGTGAGCTTCCCTCGAGATACTGTTGTGCTGAGATCTCAGATTCGAGCGCAGAAATGCGGTTGGGGTGGATGGTATGGCCCGACCCCATAAAAACCTCAAAGGTTATTGTGCTATCCGGCGACGGGTCTGTAGGCACCGCAAAACCTCCATAGGGGTTAAGAGCAATTCCAGTGCCAAGCGGGCTCAGGCACAATAAGTCGCTAAGACTGTCACGAGTCTCAAGGTTTTGGGACAGACCATCTCAGGAATGGGACTCACAAAAGAGCAGGAAATAATAGTGTTAATGACGATGCTTTTTAAAACTTTGATCCAGGGTAGCGTGGGCTTGCGGCTGCTATCTGGGAAAATTCACTCAACTCCTGAAGTGTTTTAGCATGAGGTCGTGCTCGGATTAGAAGATTGGCTCGTAGGGGAAAGAGCACTCCGGTACTGAGGGTTTTTGCTGTAAAGCTTCGTTCATCCCACAGAATGTTATCGACTGTTTTGAGGAGGGTTTGTTCGGCATCGGCCAGTGTCATCTGCGACTCTTGCGTTAAAGTCACATTCCTAAATGAATCGGTTGTGTAGGAGTTGAAAAGGCACGATGAACGCGAAATAAAGGTTACGGTGCAAATGGTTTTTTCGGCACTTTCTGAGTGAGTTTGGGCCCATTGGATCGCACGCACTTCAGCCCCATCCACGAGATCGATTGTAATCCCCCAACTCAGCGCAAATGCCTTCGCAGTAGCAAACCCCAGGCGCAAGCCCGTAAATGATCCGGGCCCGGTGGGGATCATCATTCTTTTAATACTCTCTTTACTGGCGCCAAGAGTGTGTAGGGCAGCGTCAATCGTAGGGATTACGCCGGAGCAATGGTCGCCCTCAGCGCCGACAGTTTGCTCGAGCAACACTTCCATGATGGAACCATTCATTGACGCGGCCGCCAAGGTACCTTGGGTGCCTTGAGGAGTGCTAAGGTCTAAAGCGATGATTAAATCTTGCATGATGAAGCACGGTTAATGGAATCGTGGCGATTGAGCAAGAGAAAAGGGCAGTAGGAATCTAAGGACTGGTCAGGTAGGGGTGTACCTAACCGGGATCTTGGTTTCGGGGGTTGTCCGTTTTCTATCCTACTGCCCTCGAGTGAAGTTGTGTCCCACAAGTATAACGCGTTGCATAATATGCTTCAATTTCTAGAGTTTGTCGGACGACTCACGATTCTGGCTAATCAAATAATATTAAGCATTTACCAGACAGTATCTTGACAAAAAAGATAGGGCTTTATTGTATGGCCTGAGATGGTTTTACCCAAAATTAAAGTTACGGTTCTTACTAAGGGCACTCGCCGTATTTTAGCGGTTAATCATGGGGATAATTTGCGAAAGAGCTTATTGGCTGCAGGGCTGACTCCTCATCGTGGAGTCAATGAGTGGGTTAACTGTGGTGGGATGAGTGTCTGCGGTAGTTGTGAGGTTCAGGTGCTTGAAAACGGGTGCTGGGAGCGCAAGCGATCCTGCCAAATTAGATGCTTTCATGATTTTGAAACTCATTTAGAATAGAGCCATGCAAATCATGGGTTATGGGTTTTCCGTCATTGGGGGACGGACAAAAAATCAGGATTCCTTTTTGGTCGACTCCCTGAAAAGTCTCTTTGCGGTGGCGGATGGGATTGGGGGAGGCAAAGAGGGTGAAGTCGCCTCGAGGATGTCAGTCGAGGGTCTTCAAAAACATTTTCGCACCCCTAGTGACTTTCCCAAGGTTTTTGAATTGCTCCAAGGCGAGATTTACGATTACGCGATCCAACATTTTGGGGACGCGTTGATGGGTACGACGCTAACAGCGGCTCATATTCAAGGCGGTCTATTAAGTCTCTGCCACACAGGCGACTCTCGGTGCTATCAGCTGGCAGGTTCTTTACTTAGACAACTGACCCAGGACCATGAAGTCTATGATGAAGGGCACCAGGGTGCCGTATTGGCATCGTATTTAGGGATCCCACGTGACATCTACCCACTTACTATTCAGTATGAAACCTATCCGGTGCGGTCGGGGGAGAAGCTCTTAATTTGTTCAGATGGTCTGTATCGGCAGCTTGAGGATTCAGAAATTGTAGCGGTGCTCGAAGAAAATTCTTCTGAACCTCAGCACGCGGTTGAGCGATTATGCCAAAAGGCAGCACGGGATCCACAGTCAGATAATGTCACTGTGGTACTTATCGAGTTGGGGGATTGAGAATGGGTGAACTGATTGAGATTAATCAAAAGCGAGTCTTTACGTTAGAGGATGCTGAGGCGCTGCTTCCCATCGTGAATCGAATCACGCGAACTTATAAGACCGAAGCGAATAAGCTTAACACGCAGATTTCCTTATGCCCGTCTTCCACACGCAGGCGAGCTCTTGAACAGACGTTGAAGGAAGTCTTTCAGCAATGGACTAGTAAGATGATGCGGCTGGGTTGCGATGCCAAGGGAATGTGGCTCGTCGATTTTGATAATGGTGAAGGGTATTACTGCTGGCATTTTCCCGAGGACCATATCAGTTATTATCATGGTTACCATGATGGGTTTCAGGGGCGGCTGCGGATTGTGTGAAAAAGCCCGAGGTTCAACTTATTACGTTTCTTAAGAGCCAGCTGCGCGACAAGCAAGCTAAGTCCTTTTCCGTTAAAATGCGAGGTCAGGTCTACGATGGCCTTGTGATCTTTTGGGAAGGTAAATATTTTGCCTACCAGAATCTATGTAAACATGTGCCGGTCACTCTCGATCTTCGAGATGGGAAATTCTTCAATCATGAAAAAACCAAGTTGCAGTGCCACATGCATGGGGCTATCTACGAGGTAGAGACGGGCGAATGCACCGCGGGTCCTTGCGTTGGGGCCAAGCTCAATGCACTCGCTATTGAAGAACAGGCCACGCGGATTATCGTCCGGGTCGTGGCTGAGGTAGTATGAAGGAACTTGGATTCGATAGTCGAGCGGTGCATAGCGGAGAGAGTAAACCGCTCAAGGACGGAGCGATTGTCCTTCCGATCTACCAATCGAGTACTTACGAATACGTCGGTGAAGATGATTATGATCTGATTCGCTATGCTCGGTTAAGTAACACGCCTAACCATCTCGCATTGGCAGGAAAGATTTCTGAACTTGAGGGGACTCAGGACGCGCTTGTCACTGCGTCGGGGATGGCGGCGATCACCACGGCCCTTTTGACGGTAATTCCTCATGGGGGGCATCTCTTAGCCCAACAATCACTCTATGGGGGAACCCTTCAGTTTTTAAAAGATGATTTTGAGGACCTTGGACGAACGGTCAGTTTTTTTACCGATGATCAGATTCCCGATCTCGAACGGATTGCCCCTGAAACGACGGCCGCCGTCTACTGCGAGACGATCACCAACCCCCTTCTCAGGGTTGCCGACCTCAGGGGCCTTGCCCGAGTGGCTAGCAAGTGTGGGTGGGTATCGCTGATTGATAATACGTTTGCCTCACCGCTGAATTGCAATCCAGTCTCTTTCGGGTTTGACCTCGTCCTTCATAGTGCGACTAAGTATCTGAACGGGCATTCCGACATCATCGCAGGTGCCGTTGCTGGGAAAAAGGATGTCATTCGTCGGATTCGCCATAAATTGAACCATCTCGGAGGATCACTCGATACCCATGCCTGTTTTTTATTGCAACGAGGCCTAAAAACTCTGGGGTTAAGGGTTCGGCAGCATAATCAATCGGCGATGGATTTAGCGGAATCGCTTTCATCCCACCCCAGGGTGAGTCGTGTGATCTATCCAGGGCTTAAATCGCATCCCGACCACGCTCGGGCTTCCGAGATTTTGAATGGTTTTGGCGGCATGCTGTCCATTGAAGTGGACGGTTCGCCTGAGCAAATTGACCGATGCCTATCAAGGCTTAAATTGGCGGTTATCGCCCCCAGCCTGGGAGGCGTTGAGACGCTGGTCACTCGCCCCGTAACGACGTCGCATCGTGGAATCGACCCAAAATTTCTTTCTGAGATCGGCCTGTCTGAGAAACTCGTTCGCATTTCAGTTGGCCTTGAGTCTTCGCAGGATTTGGTGAATGATTTCCGTAATACTTTACAGGAGCTCTAGAAATGTTTATGAAACTCTGGATGAATCAAGCAATGAAGGTTTTATTACTGTTAATGACGGCTGGAGTTCTATTATCCCAAACCAGCTGCACTAAGAAGAAGGATACGAATATGATCGTGATTGAAACCCAGCATGGGAATGTTGAGATTGAACTTTATCCTGAAGCGGCCCCTCAGACGGTGGCTCGCATTAAAGAGCTTGTAAAGTCGGGCTTCTACAATGGTCTAAGTTTTCACCGCGTGGTTCCAGATTTTGTCGTTCAGGGTGGTGACCCCAAGGGCAATGGAACGGGAGGCTCAGGTAAGAATCTCAAAGCGGAATTTAACTCTCATAAACATGTTGAAGGTTCCGTGGCGATGGCTCGTGCGGCAGACCCTGATTCTGCAGATAGCCAGTTTTATATCTCTCTTGGGACACACCCCCACTTAGATAATAACTACACAGTATTTGGTAAGGTCACATCGGGGATTGATGCCGTTAAAAAGATTAAACAGGGTGATAAGATGGTGAGCGTCACCTCGAAGTAATTCGAGGTTTTGGTCTACGGGTGCGGCAAATGTGATAGCTGAGACCGTGGGATCTTCATCCTGTCGGTTAGGGCGTAGAATTCTGGTTCTGACTCGGCCACTAATTCCACCGAGGGGCAGGTCCATGCCCAGGCCTTGCCACTTTGGGTGGTAAAAAATTGGTACACAACGGATTGGGTCTTTGATACCGGCACTTCAAAGAGTCGCCTCAGATCTGCTGCTGGGGCTCCGAGCTTGGATTCAAGGTCGGGGATCTCAGTCTTCAGATCAGAGAATTGGTTAGCGTTTGGCCTTCGGAATAGATAGCGCATTGACATAACTCATATTTATATCGGTTCATGATCCTTTTGAAAAGGACTAGTGCGTGACGTTCCAAAGGGCCATTACAATTTCAAAAATAATGAGTAGCACGATCATGCTTTCGAGTAATACGCCGCGCCGGGAAGTGTTGAGATTGATCAGGATCTCAATATGATTCTGAATGAGTGCCAGTTTGCGGTCTAAGGTTTTAAACCTTATATCCACTTCGAAATTAAGCTGCATATCCTGAAAAAGTTTCTCGTACTCCTTACCCTTCCAGGTTACGTCTGGCGGGTCGAGGATCGCGAGGTTCGTAATAATACGCTGCCTTGTGCTTGCGGCTGATCCGATCATCTTGAGCAGAGGACGGTTGCCTAAGGGAACAGACCCAACTTCAGAAACGCGGCGAACTAGATTACCTGATTGGGTGAGCATTTGATCCGACAACGACTCATAGTACTCGAGGGAAACCGATTGTCCGACGGTTAGGGCTATGATCTTAAGGTGATCTTGCGTTAACTTCTTCAAAGTCACATGCTCAAACTCGACGGCATTGGAGCCTTCCCCGACTCGAATGAGGAAGCTCTCCCAGACCGGAGCCGATAGCTCGGGACCAATCGCAGTTTTCATCTTCAACATCTCAAGGTCTGCGTCCTTTTCAGAAACGTTGAAAAAGATGACCGCGCCGAAGCGGTAAGCAAAAATATAACTATTTTCATCGCGCTGCACGATGAGGTCCTGAGATGAGATATCGACGACTTTACCGCTAAGCAGTGGCCGCAACAATCTTATGTTGATGGAATCATAAAGGTTAACGGCCCGCATTAAGTATTCGACACTCATTCATTCACTCCATCGCGCTGCCAGGATACAATAAGCTTATGATGAAACTACCTAGAGTTTTTGGATTTGTCACGGTGGCGCTCTTTTTATCGTCGTTAAGCACCGCAGGATTGGCCGCCAGCAACGGTATCGAGGTGTTTGGCAAGGGATCTCTTTCCAAATCAAATCTCTCTTCTGATAAACACATCATTAGTCTTTCTGCAGCGGGCGGATTAGCGTTCACACTCTTTAGTAATATCCGCATTGAAGGCCGGTACTCTAACCTAAGTTCTCTGCAAAATAAGTTTGAGATTGGTTACCCATCCGTGGTGGCATCGCTAACAGATATGAAAACCCAAACCTCCATTTATTCTCTCGGTATGGATATTTCAATCTTAGGCGATAAGAGTGCGTTTCAGCCTTTTATCTACGTTGGAGCTGGGTTTATTGAAACTGAACGCAGTTACTATTTCTCAAGCGCGGGTTCAGAAGTTCAGTACATTCGAGAGCCAAAGCGAACCGGTATCACGGGGAATGCTGGTCTTGGGTTTCGGCTCATGATGGCACGCGCGTTAGCGTTTGAGGCTGAAGTCTTCGCGTACGCCACCGATGTCCATCTGCCTAATTCGTTGATCGATTGGACCAGCACCGTCGGGATCCGGTTCTATCTATAATCCATCGCGGGCGTCTTGCCTTGCCTTGAGGAAATCTTTAATTTTTTTCTCAGACCCGTGCTCGGATGGTTGGTAGAACCGCATCGTCGAGATCGCGTCGGGCAAATAAGATTCTGCGACCCAACCCCGCTTATCATTGTGCGGGTACTGATAATTCTTACCATGCCCCCACTGCTTCATGGCTTGAGTCGGTGCGTTTCTCAGATGCATTGGCACCTGAAGGTCTCGTTTTTCTTTGACCAGCTTTTCGGCTTCAAGGATTGCCATGTAGCTTCGGTTAGATTTCTCGCAGCAGGCTAAATAGGTAACCGTCTGAGCCAAGACAATTCGGGCTTCCGGCATTCCAATTGCGTGGACGGCTGTGAGCGCGTTGGTCGCAAGCACAAGTGCCATGGGGTTGGCGTTTCCAATATCTTCGGAGGCAAGAATGATCAAACGTCTTACGATAAAGACGGGATCTTCTCCCCCTTCTAACATCCGCGCCATATAATAAATGGCAGCGTCGGGGTCGCTTCCTCGAATGGATTTGATCAAGGCGGAAATATTATCGTGGTGATAATCCGAATGCCGGTCGTAATAAAGCGATTGAGATTTCGCGAGTGCTTCGATCGCCTCTTCGGTGATTTTTTCCGCCGTTAAATGAGATAACGAAAGGTATTCCAAAAGATTGAAGCAACGCCTTGCGTCACCGCCCGACAGTGCGGCGATTTTCAGAATCGCACCCTCGGTGAGTTGAGCAGCCTTTTCACTTTTTCTTACAAGGCAAATCAGGTCCTCTTCGGTGAGGGGTTGGAATGGGAGAGTCAGACATCGGGAAAGGATTGCGTTATTGACCTCGAAGGACGGATTCTCCGTGGTCGAGCCAATGAATCGGATACTTCCATCTTCAAGGTAGGGTAGAAGCACATCTTGTTGGGCCTTGTTCAAACGATGAATCTCATCCACAAATAGAATATGGGCCTGTCTGCCGCTTTGCATATCTTTCCGAGAGATGTCTAGGATTTCTCGGATATCTTTCACTCCGGCTGTCACTGCCGATAGGACATGAAATCGTCGCTTTGTGAGGCCAGCGATCACAAGGGCCAAGGAAGTTTTCCCGACACCGGGGGGGCCCCAGAAAATAAAGCCAACCCAGCGGTCGGTCGCAAGTAGCCGGCGAAAGTTATCATTTAAAAAATGCTTCTGACCTACGAGATCTTCAAGGCTCTTGGGGCGCATCTTCTGCGCGAGGGGTTCTTCGGTCCCGTCGCTTGCAAATAGAGAAAGCTCGTCCATGCCGCCTTTATAGCCTTAAGTATCGGGATTCGCCAAGAACTGTAGCTTTTCCGCCATTCCTTGTTCATTATAGGGCTCATAGATGAAGGACCAACTTAAGACAAAACTATTTTCTTGGTATTTAGCAAAGTACGTCGCCAAGGATGTTCTTTTCAGTTTCATCACTGGGACAACTCTGTTTCTTCTGATCATGCTGATGTTTCAAGCCATTCGGCTCAGTGATTTTATCGTCGTGCATCAGGTGAGTATCCAGGACGTCGGCCGCATTTCATTATCGCTCATGCTTTCCTTCCTTCCGATTGCGATCCCCGTTGCGTTTCTTTTTGCCGTTCTCATGGGGGTTTCCCGAGCGAACTCAGAAGGCGAGATCGTAGCCCTTCAGGCAAATGGCATCAGCCTCATCCAAATCTTTTTGCCGATCGGCGCATTTTCGGTATTCGTATCCTTGGTCTGCTTATACGCATCCTTATATACTGTCCCCCAGGGCAACCGTAATTTTGAACTCTTAATCACAAAGCTGAGTAATGAACGTGCGCTTGCGATGTTAAAGCCTGGAGTCTTTACTGAAGGGTTCTTTGGGTTAGTGCTTTTTGCAGAAACGATAATTCCTGTCAAAAATGAAATGAAGCGGATTTTCATCTATGACCAACGTGATGAAAACCACCCGTTAGCGATTACGGCCGATGCGGGGATTCTGAGGCATTTGCCGGAGCAGGGTCGGATCACGCTCAGACTTAGTAGTGGTACGATCCACGTCGATAATAAAAAGGATTTAAAAGTTTTACAGAAAGTGGATTTTGATGTCTATGACATTAATTTGGATCTTGGAGCTGCAGGGAATTCTTGGCGTGACTACAGCCCACAGAGTTACACGCTTCCGCAACTCAAGGCTAAACTCATTGAGATCGCAAACGACATTCCCTCATTCCGACAACTTCAGGTGGAATACCATCGCCGTTTCTCACTTTCATTTTCTTGTATTGTCTTTGCGATGCTCGGTTTTTCAATCGGCATCTGGAGCCAGCGTGGCGTCAGAAGTTCGGCGGTCCTTCTCTGTCTTGTCGTTGGGCTCTGTTATTGGTTGAGTTATGTCGCCGCTAACGCCCTCGCGTCGACTGGCTGGGTAATTCCATGGGTTGGCATCTGGGTCCCTAATTTCCTATTCGCCGGCATCGCCTACCTCAGCTACCGCCGCCACGCCTAAAAAGGGGTCAGTCGACTATTGGTAACCAAAAGGTAGCGAAGCAAGCTTCGCTACCTTTTGGTTACCAATAGTCGACTGACCCCTTTTAAGAATGGACAGGTGTCTAAAAGATGGGCGAAATCTCGAAATAAAACCCAATGATTTCAATGGCTTTTATGGCATTCCCTTTGCACGTCTCTTATAGGTAAGAGGCATTTAAGTATGGGCAACCGGATACTACGCATCGTCGTTTTGGCATCTTTAATGTCGCCCTGTCTTGTGATGGCGGAGCCGACTCCTCAGGACGCGCTTGTCCAAAAATTGAAAGACTTATTAAGCAATGCGAATGCGAAAGCCCAACATTTCTTCGGGCCGAGAAAAAATAATCCTGATAGATCGGGAGTAAAGAATATCGGCTCGCAAAATGGATCATCAGAAAATTTTGAAAAACCAAATAGCGCTAACGACTCTTCTACGGGCGAACACTCTCCTGGAAATGGAAATTTTTCGGGTGGGGGGATTGGTGCTGGATCGTCGTCAGGCGGCAATGGTGGTGGTAGCGGTGGCGCATCACTTGGGTTTAATGAAGACAATACGAAATCGACTCCCCAGGCGGGCCCCGCAAATAATGGTAACGGCGGCAATGGCGGGGGCGGTAATAGCGGTGACGGTGGCGGTAGCGGCGGGAGTGTTCCGGATGACGCCCAACTAGATAAATTTGATAAATTTTATCCCATGTGCCTCGTTATGGATGGCAACGTCGTGAGTCCCGAAACGGCAAACTCAACGGTAAAGGGCCTAATCGACGATGCCGCTCACTGTGGGGTGCATTTAGTTGTGTACCCTCGGACAGTCACCGGAACTCTTGGTATGAGAGCTACAGCGATAAACGAGCAATCACAGCGGATCTGTAATGGGATTCAGTCCTTAGGGGTGCCTCGGATATCCACATCGACTTGTGCCGAAGGAGATGATCTCGCCGATGAAATGTGTGGCCAAAGAGAACAAAAACCCGATCTGGTAGCGGCCGGTCGAATTTGGACGAAGGAAGTTGCGGGTTGTGCCCAATTGCAGGGTGGTGAAGATCCCCTAGATCATTTTATTAAATTATTTAATGGTGATAGGGAAAAAGCTACGACGGCTTTGGCGCAACTAGAATCGTCGGGGCACTCTGGGGGACAGTCGCAATCCGGCCAGGCAGCTCCTTCAATAGAAGACAGCGGTTCTTGTGATGCGGATACGGTGGGGCACGAAGCGCTCGGGCACAGCATGTTGGGGCACCCGAATGGCGCGAGTGATGGCAAGGGTATTGGGTTAACTCAGGACCCTGCGGGTGCCGGCATTAATAATCGAAAATACCCTGGCGGAGGCTGGTCGGGAGAAGGGTGTGCGGCGATGGTTGGGGCGGCTTTTCCGGTTGAGCAGTACAAAGACCAGATTGGGGAATTGGCCTATGATTTTGATAAACCCGTATATTACACCCAACCCGACAAAACGCTTTGGCTGGATATCAATCAGCAGCCGCCAATCTTTAATAAGACTCCGACCTTTTCAGACCGAGCGATGGCTTCGGCGAAGCCCCCTGCCGTGGGTGGCCGTCCCAATGGGCGAATAGTCGGGGATGCGCAGCGGAAGGTGCCGGTGAATTACCCGCATCTCACGCGCGCTAAAGGGTCTTCAAATCCAGCGGTTGGTGCGTCCGCGACGGCGATTGGCCCGACGGGCAGCGGCGTGATTCCGCCACTCGGCTTTGGTAATCAGACCACTCCACCCTCTAAGTCTTTTTCTGCGGCAGGAGCTCCCGCGAGTACCACAGGCGAGAGTGTCTTTAATTTAGGGTTTAATGAAAAAGCATCTGAGACAGGTTCGAATCGTAACGGGTCTAGTAGCTCGGGCGGATCCTACGATATGAATTTAGATGGACCATCCGGGGCGAATCAAAAGGCTCGGGTGGAAAGTTACACCAGTGGCGGTGGAAAAAGTAAATCGACCTCAGGGGATGATACGTCGGTTACTACCTTGAGGGAACTATCATCCTCAAAGGATTCTGCGACCGTGGTGGTATCTGGAGAAACAGAAGATGGACAAGTTTTTGATGGTAAGGGGCCTCAGATCACGGAAGGCAAGAACTCTAGTGAAACCGAAAAGTCTCGAAAGACCGGATTTATTACCGATATGTACGCCGGCACTGGCGACTAATATAAATTCACAGAATTATCGCCCTCAAGCGGCACTTCTTTCAGTCGCGTTTTCTCAACCGGGTTAAAGAAATCAAGATTGATATTAAGTTTAACTCCCGCCTGATAGCCATTGGGGGCTCTGATTCCCCATAGCGTTTGTGCAAAATAGATCCCAGGGTAAAATTGCCGGCCTAGTCGCATGCTCACCATGGCTCCTAGATTGAAGTTGGACGGGCTACCGGTGAGTCGCGCGTAGCTTCCGCCAGCACCACTGACATCATGGACAAAGAGGCTTGAATCCGGAAAGGCAGATTCGCTGAGCGAGAGTTTGAGATCGGAGAAGAGGTTGATGTAGACGGGCAATAAGCTGATTTGAAGCCCAGAATGCAACTCAACTCGAGAGCTATACCCACCAAATCTCGCGCGGAAGGCAGGTGAGAGGTAGAAGATTAGTTGATTGATTCGGTATCCTGTATGCAGCGCGAGTAAGTACTGGGTTCCACCTTCTTGAAGCACTAAATCCCCGGTGGCTTTCGGTGTGTCGCCACCCCCAGGGAAGAGGATCGCATTTTCTAAAATGATATTGGGCGTTCGCTGCATGAGCCGCCACTTAACACCGAGGCCCACTTGAGAAATGCCAGCGCCCGAATGAAAAGTTCCACTGCCCGTCTGACTATCTACGAAGCCACTCACAAAATTTAAATTAAATTTAGCGGACCAGTCGCGGGCAAACCCGTAATCCGCAATCAAACCTAATGACATCTCTCGGAAGGAACTGGGTTGTCCGGAATTAAGAAAATCCGTAGCCGCACCGTCGGTTGCAAAATTGGAATCACTTTTCTGATATTGAGTGGCTAAGCCCAGATGCAGGGATTGAAATTCAGGCAGTCGCTCCGGAGTGGCTAGCGCTATCTGTCCAAGAAGCAATACGAGAAGAGTTTTCATAGCCGTCCACTTGACCAATCAGGTCATAATCCATTGATTTCTCAATTTTAACACGAAAGATTTGGCCGCGCTCCACGTTTCCGTTTCGGATCAGAACCAACCCATCCACGTCGGGGGCTTGGCCCTGGTGCCGCCCTCTCCACAGAAATTCCGATTCCTCGGAGATTTCTTCAACCAAGACGGAGAGGGTTTGCTTCAGATGCTTTTTAAGCTGTTTTCTTGATATTTTCTTTTGAATCGAGAGTGCTTTTTTCTGGCGGCCAAGTTTTGTCTTCTCATCTAACTGACCATCTAAGAGATAGGACGCGGTGTTTTCTTCAAGCGAGTAGGCAAAAACGCCCAAATGATCAAACGGGTACTTCTGGATAAAGGCCATGAGCTCTTCAAATTGAGCTTCAGTCTCGCCTGGGTAGCCAACGAGGATGGTGCTACGTAAGGAAAGATTGGGGATGCGTTCTCGGATTTTTTCAATCCGTTCGATAATCTGTTTCCCCGTGACTTTGCGATTCATGCGGGCAAGCACTTGGTCATTGATATGCTGCACTGGCATGTCGAGGTATTTACAAATCTTGTCTTCGGTCGCAATGAGTTCAATCATCTCATCACTGAGCTCGTCGGGGTAGACATAGAGGAGGCGAATCCATTCTAGGCCGTCGATTTTCACAAGCGCTCTTAAGAGCCCCGCGAGATCCGTCCCATCCTTAAGTTCTCGCCCATAATCTGTGAGGTCCTGCGCGATGAGATTGATTTCCTTTGCGCCGGCCGCGACAAATCGCTGCGCCTCTTCAACGAGAGAATCGATCGTGCGGCTTCTTAAGGTGCCCCGAATCTTAGGGATGATGCAGAAGGAGCAATTCTTAATGCAGCCTTCCGAAATTTTTAAATAGGCACGGTAATTGGGTTGGGTGTTGATTCGAGGGGTATTCTCAGAGTGAATATACTTAGGATGCTTAAAATCAGTATCGTCCTCTTGTTTTCCTTCGATGTAAGAGAGTAGATCGCCGTATTGGCCCGTTCCGATAAAGGCGTCGACTTCGGGTAGCGCGACTTTAAGATCCGCCTTGTACCGCTGAGGGAGGCAGCCCGCCACAATGAGCCGCTCGCAATTGCCTTCGCTCTTTTCTTTGTACCGAGCCAGATCAATGATTGCGTTGATGGATTCGCGTTTGGAGGCCTCGATAAAACTGCAGGTGTTCACAACAATCACCGATGCCAGAGAAGGGTCGGTGACGATGTTAAATTTATCGGTCACCGCAATGCCCAACATCACTTCAGTATCAACGAGGTTTTTAACGCACCCCAGGCTTTGAAAGAAGATAGATTTTTCTTTAACGGGGCGAGCAGTTTTCATTTAATCCCTAAAGTTAATGAATTCAAAATCGAGTCCAAGGTCCTGGCTGCGAACCATGCCAATCGCCTCTTGAAGGTCATCTCGCTTCTTGCCCGTCACCCTGACTTGTTCATCTTGGTACTGGGATTGGACCTTAAGTTTATTCTCTTTAATCAGCTTAGAAATTTCTTTGGCTTTATCACTCGGGATTCCCTGAACCAGCGTGATCTTCTGTCTCAGAGTCCCTTCAAAGGAGGGTTCGGCTTTGCCATAGGTCAAATTCTTAACCGAGATGCCTCGCTTAATCAGCTTGGATTGAAGGATATCCGTGACCGCGGTTAATTTATAATCGTCGTCTCCTACGAGGGTGATCGTTTCTTTCTTATCCCACTCGATCGAACTCTTGGATCCTTTAAAATCATAGCGCTGGGTCATTTCCTTAATCGCCTGGTGAATGGCGTTGTCGACTTCTTGAAGGTCCATTTTTAAAACGATATCAAATGATGGCATTCTATCCTCCGTTATTAAGGGTTCTCATGGACCACATCGTCCGCCTTCTTCTCATAGGTAAAGAGTGCGTCCTCAAGTTCCATACCCTGTTTGGGCTGCTTAAAATCAATTCGAACCCGACTATCGTTGCTATCGCTGGTAAGGGCGCGCAGAAGATAGCTCTCTTTATCAATTTCTGCAAGGTAGGGGTCCCATTGGGGGGACTTAGGTATTAGCTTCAGCTCAAATGCCGTGGGGGTTTCTTGGAGAAGTTTGGCTTCGTAGACTTGCTTGAATTTCACTTTTCCCGCTAAAAGGTTCAGCATTCGAGTGTCCGCGGTCTTTGAACTATCCAAATAAATATCTACGGTACGGACCTTGCGCCGAGCGTTTGTTTGGATATGGATCAGCTTTTTTTGATTCAGGATCTGTAGGCTCTGGTCCGTTTTAGACTCCCACCTTAGGCGAGACGGCTTAGCGATCGAGATATCGCCTTCAAAAGTCTCCCTAGTGCCCAACCGCTTATCAAAGACAGATTGCTGAAATGAAGCTTGGTAGGTCTTCGTGGCGTCCCACGTCGTCTGAAACTTATCAAGAATATCAAGAGACTTATCCTGACTCCATGAGACTAAGGAGAGCTCCATTGCGGCCATGACTAGAATTCTGGCTATCATGGGGGCTAATCTACCTGATGTCGCAATAACTTCAACCGGATCTGGCCGGTCTGCCATTGCCTCCAAAGGCGGACGAGAAGTCCGACAAGCAGAAGAGTCGCAATTTGCCAGGCCACCAGTCGGTACCGGCCGTTTGAGACATAAAAGAGCGAAGGGAACTGAAGACCAGCCCATAGGGCAAAAAGATAGAGCAAGGCTCGGTCATGGTAAGCGCGGGTCAGGATAAAAAGGGTTGGGATGGTTAAAAAGAAGGCGGATATCCATAAACTTAGGTCCATCCAATAAAACCAATGAACTACGACGCGATCGAACGCAACTCGATTGCTCAGTGCCTCCAAGTAGACCTTGGGGGGTAGGATTAGGTTCATGGCGCCAGTTTGAGTGAGATTTACGAGGTACAACGCTTTTCCGAAATACCAATTATGCGTAACCGGAAGAGCGAGAGGGAATAGCCCGAGTAACGTCGGAAGTATGGACCGCCACATGGATACTGCCACGAAGGCGATAAGCCCGACCCCAAAATTTGGCCTAATAAAAACAGCCAAGGCTAGGCAAAGAGTTCCAAAGAATTGTTTCTGAGCTGGGGTGTGCGCTGAGCTCTGGGATAATGTGATCGCTAACCCGAGGAAAACAAAGAAACTTGCCATGGGCTCCGAAAAGCCACCGAAGGCAAGGGTGCCAAGTTCAGCTTGTAACTGCCAATAAAGACTTCGGAGGATGGGGATTTTCGGCCAAGGCAACAAGAAAACTAGGGCCATTAGGATTGCAATAGGGCGTGCGACAACGGATTTGGCCGTTGAGTAAATGAGATAAGGCAGCCAACATAAGACTAAGCAATAACCCAGTTGGTTATCCCCAAAGATGATTTTCTGAAGGGCTTTGAAGTAGCGCATTCCGGGCAGGAAATTATAAATATCTTCCCCACCCCGAAGCACACTGAGCCAATCAAGATGGGAGACGCTTTCGACGATCTCGTGGGCCATGTATTCGTAGGCAAGGCCGTCATTGCCTCCCGCTAAGACAGAGTACGTCGAAAAAGCACCCACTGCGGGCCAAAAGGATAGAGTTAAAACCAAAAATCCCATGGAGCTAAGAAAATTAAAATTGAAAACGAGTCTGAACCCTAAGGCCAGCGTCGCTAGGACGAGTAAGAGTCGGATAAGATGATTTGCCTTATGAATCCGCGCAATATTGGAGCTAAGATTAAGCTTCATGGCGAGTTTCTTCCCTAATGCCAAGCCGAAGACTTGAGCCGGAAGGATTTCTGCCGTCAGCGTTTGGCAATTCCAATCCGTGCTTTGGTTTTTAAGAAAGATAGAGCCGGCAGATTTTTTCTGCCAATACGTTTCGCCGCTTGAGCAGAGTTCGGAACCGGCTAAAATCTCAGGCAATTCATAGAAAACAAAATGCGGCAATGCCGTACGCTTAATGCGGGTGCTGCCCTCCTCGCGGTTCATGGCCCGGGTATTGGTAAAACCTGGGCGGAGAGTTTCTAGCCCATCAAAGTGAATGGAATGCACGGTACGTGAGTATTTCGCCGGATGAAAAAGCGAATCGGAGGAGAACGCGAAGGCATTTGTGGGTTGCCAGGCGGGTCGCCAACAACCTTGGCCTTCATCGCATGTCGATAATAAACCATAGGTTGAAATAAAATCTCGCTCCAATGCCGCGGTGATTTCGGGCGGAAGAAATGCTGATGATTTAGGTTTCTGATTGGCCGTTGTAATATAGACCTGATGCCCTTCCTCAATGGCCGCATGGGGCAGTAATTTCTCAGTCAGCGAGCTAAGCCCAATCATTGCGAGTAATAATAAAATGGTTGTGAAACGGCCAAATCGGATAGGCAGGAAAATAATGAACGGAAGGGCAAAAACTAGCACGTAGAATTGATTCGGTGATATCAGTGGCGGGTTAAGTAGCACGATACAGGCGATGATAAAAAGCGAGCGAATCATGGCGTTCTTATCTCAGTTGGGTCATCAGCCGCATCCAAAGAGCGGGTTGCCAGTTCCTGGGTAAAATTTTTGCAAGCCATAGCATTGGCTTAGCGCGTGGCCCAATCACTAGGGTCGTCGGACTCCGAGAAAACTGAGCCATGATGGCTTTGGCAATCTCAGCGGGTTGGGCAAGTTTATCGTTGGCTAAAACGCGGACACCCGCTGAGTTTTGAAATTGAGTTGCCATGCCACCTGGACAAATGACGTGGACGTCAATCCCATCCCGAGAAAGTTCCGCCCTAATTGCCTCACCAAAACTTAAGAGTCCGGCATTGGTTGCCGCGTAGACCGACATCATGGGGAGAGGTTGGAAGGCGGATGACGACGAGACAAGCACAATTCTACCCCGCCCTTTCACTTTCATCCATCTTGCGGCCCACCGAGCCAGTTTCACTCGGGTGGCAAAATTCACACAGATCATATCGAGCTGCAATGGCTCACTGAGTTCTGTGACAGTGCCGCGTCCCCCAAAGCCTGCGATGAGCGAGAGTTCTTCAACCGGATGTGATTTTTCAAATCGGGAGATTACCATTTCAACTTTGATGAGATTTGCCAAATCAACAACGATGATTTCAACGTCTCCAGCCCCTAATTCAAGGCATCGTTGGGCGATGATATTTAATCTGATTTCGTTCTTATCCAAAAGAACTAGCCGGCGATTTTGTTTGGCAAGCTCTAGCGCCATTGCCTCGCCAAGTCCGGAAGCTGCCCCGGTGACCCAAGACCATCCTAAGGGAGTCACACCACCCTTTAGAAAACCCCGTTCGTCGGCAGCAAGAGAATGGATCGCATCGAGACTCGAGGCGGCGGGTTTAAAGCCAAGGGCATTAAGCCGAGTCCCATCGGCGACAAGGGCATCTAAAATCAAAGCCTTGGCCGAGAATGGGAGCCATTTCGCTAAATAATTTCCTAGACGATTGCTAATCAGAAAATTCTTAAGCCAACCCAGGGGGACTTTCAGTGATTTTTCTGTCGACGCAACCCGCCATATTTCATTAAGACTCATGGCATCTTCCGTCACAAAATAGGTTTTCCCAATTGCCTTTTCATTTTGAAGGCAGAATGACACGGCTCTGGCCACATCGTAGGCGTGGACAATCGAAAACCTTCCGGGGAAAGCGATCCGAGAAAGAACACCCCCCTTTGCGGCTAATCGCAGCCAATGGCGAATATGAGAACCCACTCGCATCCCATCGCCGACCACTAAAGGTAATCTCAGGATGGTAAACGGAACTCGCCCCTGAGCGACCGCCTCTTCGGCCTGCCACTTGGAACGGCCGTAATCGGAAGAGGGGTTGGGTTCGGTGTTTTCGTCGAGCGGTTTAAGGCACAGATCTTCGCGAGCACGATCCACGACCCCAATGGTACTAATATAAACGAAGCGTTTGATCCTTGAACTTCGTTCCGCCAAATCCACGAGAGATTGCGTCGCGTCTCGGTTGATGGCGTAGTAGTGGCTTCCCTTACCAAATTTCGCATCAGCTCCAAGGTGGACAATAAAATCGACTTCGCCCACTACCCGTTCGTATGAGTTGGGATCAAGGAGATTGGATTTAATTTGTGGGATGCCAAGGCCTTCAAGTTGGGCGCTATCTTGGGAGTGGATCAAGCCCAAAACATCGTACCCATCGCGCTTAAGGATTTCGCAGACGTACTTTCCGACAAACCCCGCGGCCCCTGTGACTAATACCTTCTCTGGCATTGATTTTCCTCTAGTCTTCGATGTCCAAGTCCTTGACCATAGCAAGGCTTGGGCGAGCGTGGTAGGAATAATCCATGGCTCAATTCTTTGGATGGCAAGCCAAGCTCCGACTTGCCCGAAGTCTCATCACGAAAGAGCATCCGATCTACGTTCAGTACTATGTCACGGCGAGGTGCGACCTCGCTTGTGAGCAATGCAATGTGATCTATTCTAACGCTGATGTCCGGGAGGCAACCACGGACGAGGCAAGGAAAATTGCTGAGAATCTTGCTGCCATTGGAACGAGTGTGGTTCTGCTCACGGGCGGTGAACCTTTCTGCCGTCAGGATTTACCTGAGATCGTAAGGGCATTTGTTGAGAATGGGATTCATGTGAGGCTTCAGACAAATGGGCTTGCCACTGCGAAGGCCCTTGAGGCCTGTGTGAAAGCTGGGGCAAATGATATCTCCATTTCATTAGACTCGTTAGTGCCTGATACCCAAGAAGCTATCAATGGCGACGTACCCAATTCCTGGAAACGTGCGATTGAGACGATGAGTTGGGTGAATCAGAACTTTCCTTCCGATTCGTTTGCCGCGTTGGGTTGCGTTCTTGCTCCCAAGAATATCCTTCATGTTCCCGATGTGGTGCGGTTTGCCACGGAGATTGGTTGGTGGGTATCACTAGTCCCAGCCCATACGGTGAAACCAAACCACCCCATGAGTTTTCGCACTTATAACCCTGAGGTGTCTTTTTCTTCAGAAAAATGGCCGATTGTGGATCGCGTCTTAGACGAGGTGAAAGAACTCCGTAAACAGGGCCATCATGTGTACGATTCTGATGAATATATTGATGATATCAAGCGAATGGTTCGCGGGTTACCGCTCACTTGGCGGGATAGAAATGGTGGCGTCTGTGATAGTCCGAATCTCTATTTTGCTGTTTTACCTAATGGCCAGTTGGCGCCGTGTTGTGACTTAAGGATCGACCGAAAGGTTTCGGTGGCAAGTGATGAGTTTCCAGACAATTACTTTACCCGGCAACTTCGGCGCGATGTGATGGAGGTAACGAGTCAGTGTGAGGGTTGTCTTTTTGGGTCGTTTCCGGAAATCAGCATTTCGTCTCGGTACTTTATTCCGATGCTGAAGCGGACTCTATTATTTGGTTTTCAGCAAACAAGCCGGCAACTGCATCCGTATACGGGAGCAGAAATGCTCGCTAAGGCAGATCGGATTCGAGCAGAGGCTCAGGAGCTTCATGCATGAGGCAGGAATCTGCTCTTAAGCATTTGATGTTGCGCCAGCTAAGTCGACTGCAATCCTGGGAGGGTTGCCGTGGGGAAGCTGCCCAAAAAATCGATCGTTTAATTGAGTCTCTAAGTGTCCAGCATGATCGGGGGCAGAAGTTTTTTGTGCTGTCATACCGTTCGATCAACACGATCCGCTCCATCCAGATTTCACAGACGTTATTTCAGTTTTACCTTAAAGATGCCGCGCTTGCGAAATGGGGTCCCGACTCGGATTTGGTTCAGCTCAAGAATGAACAGGCGGCGCAGCAAACCCTTGTGAAGCTATTAGTTCTTGAGGGCGTATCGATTGACGAGGGCGTTTTTCATCGAACGCAAGAGCGGTTTTCAGATTTTCAGTGGCTCTGGGTCTTTGTTCCGCTCGCCATTGCCCTTCTTGGTATTAAGGCGATGGACGCTGAGGCGATGGGTGTCCTTCTTATTTGGACAGGCTATGTATGGGTGGACCGTCAAGAGGGGCAGCCGCTGATTTCGTTGCTCATTTGGGGGGTCATGGCGGGCTTACTTTTTCAGAGCGTCCCCAATCTATTGCCCTATTGGGGCGTGATCCTACTCGGTTTGATGCTTGCTGGGTTTTGGTTGCACCCACATCAATGGACGCTAAAAAAAGCGATCGCGATTGGGTTTGCGACTCTAGTTGGCTCGCTGAGTGCGTCTTATTTTGGGTTATCGGTGATTTCGACTCCCCTAGTGGTATTGCCTTTGGTGGGCTATCTGAAGTTTCTTATTTTTCTGGTATTTGTGCTGATTGCGTCGAGTTTTTGGTTTGCGGGGAGTTTTTTAGCGGTCTCGGAATTACTAACACCTTGGGTCGCTGTTTTTTACCTTGCCCGTCCAGCCACAGAGTCCGTGGGACTAACCACTCTGATCGTCTTTTTTTCGATTGCGTTACGGCATGGCTATCTATTTATTGATCGCATAGGATGGATGACTTGGAAAACGAGAAAAATAACCCCATGAAGTCGCGGCCAATGCCACGGCTACTATCCTTTGTCTTTCCGGTTTTTAATGAAGCGGCAGTCCTTCCGCTGCTGAGGGAAAGAATCCAGGCGCTCACGGGTGCGTTTCCCTGTCCGATTGAGATGGTATTTGTCGATGATGGAAGCCGAGATGCGACGCTCGCTTTTCTAGAATCCTGGGGGTTAAAAGATCGACGAGTGAAGGTCCTGTCATTTTCCAGAAATTTTGGACACCAAGCTGCAATAACAGCCGGCATTGACCACGCAGTAGGTGATGTGATCGTGACGTTGGATGCTGACCTGCAGGATCCGCCGGAGCTTATTCTTGAGATGTTGGAACTCTACACTCAAGGGTACGATGTTATCTATGCGCAGCGGAGTCGGCGGGACGGTGAAACAATATTCAAAAAGGTGACCGCGGCAGTCTTTTATCGTCTCATGAAGACGTTTGTGCAGGAGGATCTGCCGCCAGATTCAGGAGATTTTCGAATGATTTCGCGCCCGGTTGCGGACGCGTTCTGCCAGCTTAATGAAGGCCACCGATTTTTTCGTGGATTGGTGACCTGGTTAGGTTTCTGTCATATTGGGGTCACGTACGAGAGGCAGGCGAGGGCCGCGGGGGAAACGAAATACCCTCTTTGGAAAATGATACGCTTTGCCTCGGATGCCATCCTTTCTTTTTCAACGATGCCGCTCAGGCTGGCGAGTTTTGCTGGTATTATCACTTTTTTATTCGGCGTTGGGATGATGTTCTACGCTCTGATCCGAAAGTTTGTGTGGGATGATTTGGTGCCCGGATGGCCCACGCTTGTTATTTTGGAATGCCTTATCGGAGGGATTCTGCTGATTTCGGTGGGTCTCTTAGGGGAGTATGTCGGGCGACTTTATGAAGAAATTAAAGCTCGTCCCCTCTATATTATTCGAGATGCGTTCAATATGAATCCTCGGTTGATCGTCGGATCGATGTCTTCGCGTCGCATTAGCCCGTGGCTGAACCAGAAATCGGCACCAACGGTCTTAAGAACCATCGAAAGGGAAAATGAACCCCACCCCACACGATAGCGAGAGAAAGTTTCATGATGCTTGGGCGTCTAATACCCCGCTGGAAAGTCGTCATGTGGTCGCGTCTTTTGAAGCCACAACCGCGCCTGAGGGTAGAGCCATCATGCGATTGATTGGGGATGCCAGGGGTAAGAAGATTCTCGACGTGGGCTGTGGATTGGGTGAGGCATCGGCGTATTTTGCGCTTCAAGGGGCCTCGGTGACGGCCTATGATCTTTCTCCCAAGATGGTGGAGACCACCGAAGCGCTAGCAAAAAAGATGGGGACATCGGTTAGGGGTGTCGTCGGAGCGGCTGAAAAAATAGCCCTCGAAGATAATAGTTTTGATTTTGTGTATCTTGGTAACCTTGTTCATCATGTGCATGAACGCGAGGGGTTATGGCGGCAAGTGCATCGGCTACTTAAAGTCGGTGGCAAATTAATATCCTGGGATCCCATCAAATATAATCCCGTCATTAATGTTTACCGCGCGATCGCAACCGAAACGCGCACGCCGGACGAGCGTCCCTTGGGTCGAGACGATATCTTAGAAGTTAAAAAAGTATTTAATAATGTTCAGTATGAAATGTTCTGGTTAAGTTCGTTGATGATCTTTATCAAGTACGCGCTGTGGAATCGTTACCACCCCAATCGTGTCCGGTATTGGAAAAAAATTTTGGAGGAGCCCGAGAAGAACGTCGGTTGGCTTCGTCTACTCCAAGCCGCCGACCATATTCTACTTAAGATTCCAGGGATTCGTTGGCTGGGTTGGAATATCTTGATATCCGCTGAAAAAAAGTGATTAGTGATTGCTGATCAGAACTGATCGTCGCTTGGAGTTGCCCGACGCGCTGGCGACAATCCCATCTTTCTCCATCCGTTCCATCATGGTGGCTGCGCGGTTATAGCCTATTTTTAGATGCCGTTGAATCAGAGAGATACTGGCCTCTCCTTTTTCAGCGACGATTCGGATGGCAGCCTGGTAGAGGTCTTCGTCTTCGTGATTGCCACCGCCCTCAGAACTATCCGTTAACTGATCCGATTCCATCATTTCGATAATCCGCTCGTCGTATTGAGGCGCACTCTGAGTTTTAAGGTATTCCACGACTCGATCTGTTTCCGAATCAGCGATATAGGCTCCCTGCATTCTTTTTAAGGATGTAAAACCAGCCGAGTGAAATAACATATCGCCCTGGCCGAGAAGTCTTTCTGAGCCACTGCGGTCTAGGATGGTTTTGGAATCCACCGCGGAGGCGACGCGAAAGGAGATGCGGCTTGGGAAGTTTGCTTTAATGGTTCCTGTTACGACATCAGTCGAGGGACGTTGAGTTGCAAGGACAAGGTGGATGCCGCTTGCCCGTGCCTTCTGCGCGAGACGAGAAATGGAGAGTTCAACTTCCTTTGCGACAATCGCCATAAGATCTGCGTATTCGTCGATTACAACCACAATATAGGGGAGAAACGAATGAGTCTCATCGCTTTCATGAGTTGCCGCCTTAGCGTTGTAGGCATCGATTTGCCGAACACCCATCTGGTGCATGAGCGTATAACGGCGTTCCATTTCATCGACTGTCCAGCGAAGTGCCATCGCGGCCTTGCGGGAATCTACGACGACCGGGAGTAGCAGGTGGGGAATCCCTTCGTAATGACTCAGCTCAACCATTTTGGGGTCGACTAAAATGAGTTTGAGTTGTTCGGGGAGGAATCGGTACAGCAGACTTGAGATGATACTGTTAATAAAAACGGATTTTCCGGTGCCGGTTGTCCCTGCCACAAGCAGATGCGGCATGGAAGCAAGGTCAGCAACCACAGGTTCGCCTGATGCCAATCGTCCCAAGACGATGGGGATTCTGATATCTGAATTGTAGAAGGGAGTCTCTTCGACGAGGTCCTTAAAATACACTGTTTCCCGATGAGGGCTTGGGATTTCAATCCCAACGACAGGTTTGCCTGGAATCGGAGCGACAATGCGGACGGATAGCACGCTCAGCGCAAGCGTCAGATCATCTGAGAGATTCGCAATATCTTTAATTTTGACTCCGCTCGCTGGTTTAAATTCATAGACGGTAATCACCGGACCGGGAGAGATATTCACGACTTCGCCTTCGACTCCAAAATCCTTGAGTTTTTCGACCAGGATGGTCGCCTTGTCGATATACCAATTCTTATCGACGGTTTTTGCCTTATTGTCTTTTTTTCCAGACAGCATCGAAAGCGATGGCAGAGTATAGGACGTGGATCTCATCATTGCGCGTTTAGGGTGATTCGTCGAGGGGCTGTGGGTGCGAGCCTTACCCGCCATTCTTTCGAGTTCTTCACGGTCTAGGTTCGAGGGGCTATGCGAAATGGATAAATCGAAGGTTGAACCTTGGGTGTCGATTGGAGTCGTATCGATAGAGGGATTCAAGTTTGATGTTTCGACGACTGCATCGGAGTTCGAGGCAATCATGGGTTTCTTCGGGATTCTGGCTCTAAGCGCAGCCGACTGTTCGATAACCTTTGCCATCACGTCTTTCCAATCAATTTCTCGAAGTGTGCGGGCGGCGTTTAGGATGGATTGGATTAAGGAGAATTGGAAAAGGGCTAATAGACTGACCGTGAGGGTAATCGTAGTGATGAGAAAAGTCCCAAGCCGGCCCATTAAGAATGAAAGAGCTTGGTTCAATAGGTGCCCGGTCATACCGCCTGAGTGACTGAGCGCCCAGGGTACCCAGGCCTTCGGTAAAGAAAGTTCCGCAAGAACTGCAAGACTTAAGATCAATCCCATCACGGCGATCCATTGGGATTTGCTTCGGTTGCTTTTAAAGAAAGATGAGAAAAGAGCCGAAAACAAACCAAGAAGACAGAGCATGAGGGCCGCAATTCCTAAAATCTGAAATGAAGTGTCCGAGACAATACTTCCCGTGCGGCCCATCCAATTTTGAAATTGAACTTTCGAAGACCAGGTTGTCCAAGACGGGTCATTCGGTGAGTAGCTCACTAACGAAAGCAACCATGCGACACACGCGCCTAAAATAGTAATGCGTGTGATTTCGTTCATGACTGGGTTTGAAGAAGAAAACGGAACTCGAGAAGACAGGTTGGGCTGTGCTTTTTTCATAATATCGTCGAATTTTTAGTGGAAATGAATTAGGGCAGCGATGGTTGCCCAGAAAATACACCAGTTATTATTATAACTTAGTGACTATCCAAGTCAATTAAGCTGCTTGACACGATGTGGGCCATTGTTATCATCAGATCAGGAAAATTTCGCGTGACGGCGTTGTATCAGATTTAACAGGTTTTTTGATACGCACGATGCGTCATGGCCGATCATTGAGGGGGGAAGCATGCCAACAGGTTTTGTCAAATGGTTCAACGACAACAAAGGGTATGGCTTTATTGAGCAGGACAGTGGTGCCGATGTCTTTGTCCATTTTTCTGTGATTGAGGGCGAAGGCTTCAAGTCTTTGACCGAAGGTCAGGAAGTGAATTTTGATGTTGTGGATGGTCCTAAGGGGCCACAGGCGACTCGAGTTATCAAAGCTCCACACGGAAATGCCTAAGCAGTCTTCATGACACTTGGGGGTTGGTCGGCATCGTCGGCCGACCCCCAAGTTTTTTGTTGACACGTTATTTCTTATTCCATACGTTATCCTCGCTTTGTCAGCCAATTTCTAAGTCGTGAATTTGTTTTTGGCGGAGTACCCAATTTAGGGGGAAGAAGTAATAAGTCCTCCCGCAACACTAACCAAAGAATCATAAGGTGAAAACGTTGAGCACCACCGGCACTGAAAAACCCACTCGGGTAAGAAAAGAAATCGAAAAAGATAAACCAGAGCGATCTGCGAAGGCTGAACGGCCCGAACGAGCCCCTAAGCCCCACACCGAAGAGCGCGACGAGCCAGTCATCAAGCCTCTTTCGCATTCTGAAAAGTCTGAGAAAAGTCGCCCGGGGGATGATTTGGGCGCGAATACGGTGCACCTTAAGGATCTTAAGGAAATGCCAATTTCTCAGCTCACCGATGTGGCTAAGGGATTGGGAGTTGAATCCCCAGGTGGTCTTAGGCGCCAGGAGCTTATCTTCGCGATTCTCCAAGCCCAAACCGATGCGAACGGTCAGATTTATGGTGAAGGAGTTCTTGAAACTCTCCCCGATGGGTTCGGGTTTCTGAGATCATCCGATTACAACTACCTTCCGGGTCCCGATGATATCTATGTCTCTCCGTCCCAAATACGCCGATTTATGTTGCGTACCGGAGATACGGTAGAGGGTCAGATTCGTCCGCCCAAAGATTCCGAGCGGTATTTTGCTTTATTAAAAGTTGAGAAAGTAAATTTTGAGCAGCCAGAAGTGGCTCGTGAAAAAATTCTTTTTGATAACTTAACACCGCTTTATCCCCACGAGAGATTTAACTTGGAGTTTGATCCAAAGAGATATTCGACTCGTGTGATTGATTTAATGGCTCCGATTGGTAAGGGGCAGCGGGGGCTTATTGTGGCTCCGCCTCGTGCCGGTAAGACAATGCTGATGCAGGAAATTGCCAATAGCATTAAGCATAATCATCCCGAAGTGGTCCTTATCGTCCTTCTGATTGACGAGCGCCCTGAAGAAGTGACCGATATGGAACGCAATGTGGATGGCGAAGTCGTGAGTTCGACTTTTGATGAACCAGCCACTCGCCACGTTCAGGTTGCCGAGATGGTCATTGAGAAGGCAAAGCGATTAGTCGAGCATAAGAAGGACGTTGTGATTTTGCTTGATAGCATCACTCGTCTCGCCCGTGCATACAACACAGTCGTGCCACCGAGCGGTAAGATCTTGTCGGGTGGTGTGGATTCTAATGCGCTTCATAAGCCAAAGCGGTTCTTCGGTGCGGCCCGTAAGATTGAAAACGGTGGCAGCTTGACGATTATCGCGACGGCGTTGATTGACACTGGTAGCCGGATGGACGAAGTGATCTTTGAAGAGTTCAAAGGGACGGGTAACCTTGAAATTGTCTTGGATCGTAAGTTGATGGAGAAACGTATTTTCCCATGTATCGACATCAATAAGTCTGGGACTCGTAAAGAAGAGCTTCTAATGGATAAGGAAGTGATTAATCGAGTCTGGATCTTGCGCAAAGTGCTCCAACCCATGAACGTAGTGGATAGCATGGAGTTTCTCCTGGATAAGATAATGTCCTCCAAGACGAATCAAGAATTCTTGGATAGCATGAGCAGCTAGGGTAAAATTTCTCCTAGGTGAAACAGAAATATCTCATCCTTTTCTCGCTCTCTGGGTTTCTCATCAGCGTTGACCAATTTCTGAAGCATTGGGTCGTGGCTCGTTTTGCTGAGGGGCAGGGTGCCAGTTTATTCCAGGGTCTGATGGTTCGGCATTTAAAGAGTAATGGGTTTGCGTTTGGCCTATTCCAAAAAATGTCAGATTCATTGCAGGATATTTTTATCATTGGTGTCCCCATCTTTGCGCTTATCCTGATTGTCTTAATCTTTATTAAATTACGTGATGACCAGATGGTAACTTCGGTAGCTCTTTCGACTATCTTGGGTGGGGCCGTGTCGAACCTTATTGATCGGCTCCAGTATGGGTTTGTGATTGATTTTCTTGAGTTAAGTCTCGGTGCAAAACTCAGCCCAGTCGCGTTTAATATCGCGGACTTTGCCATTATTATCGGTGTGCTCTTAGTCTTTGTAGGAACCCTTAAAGCTAAGCAAGACGGAACTGATAGTGTGGGGGCTATTCCATGAAAGTAAATTTTAAGATCCTGCTACTTGCGGTGCTCTTAGTCGTGATTATCTTGGTGGATCAATGGACGAAGCATTTGGTCCACACCCAATTCAATTGGGGAGAAAGTAAGTCGATCATCTCCGGATTTTTTGATTTAACCTACGTGAGAAACCAAGGGGCTGCGTTTGGGCTCTTTCATCAAGCACCCCCGGCCTTTCGGGACCCGTTCTTTGTTGCAGTTCCGGTAATCGCCATTTTTGTGATTCTTTTTCTCATTTTCAAAATGGTCTCAGATTCGCTTTGGTCAGTGATTGCCCTAAGTCTTATCCTTGCTGGGGCGATAGGAAACCTGATTGATCGGCTACGATTTGGCTATGTGATTGATTTTTTAGATTTTCATTGGCGTGAGATCTACCACTGGCCTGCATTTAACGTCGCGGACTCTAGTATTGTCGTGGGGGTCTGCCTCTGGTTTATCCTTTCATTTAAGGAACCCCAGGCTAAGTCCGCTAAACCAAAGGCTTGATTGAGTATTGGGTCTCCCCATGATAGACCTTTGCCTTCGTTTAAGGAGAGCAGAGTGAAAGAACATACCCACGATATCCAGGTCAAAAACGTTAATAAACTGAGTGGCACCAAAGTCCGTCTCACGGTTGCCTTACCCGAGGATACGGTAAGACAGCATGAGAAGAGCGCTACGACAAAATATCAAAAACAAGCGAAAATCGCGGGTTTTCGGCCCGGAATGGCCCCTCTAACGATGATTCAGAGCCGTTATGGGAGCGAGATTCGGCGCGATGTGATTTCGCACCTTCTGGAAGCTGGTCTTCGCCAAGCTCTTGAAGAGACAAAACTCTACCCTGTGAGTGAGCCAAGCATTTCGTTGAAATCTGCGATTGCGTCGGATGGCCCTGTGGGTGCGATTGAGTTTGAGGCTGAGTTTGAGGTTGAGCCTGAAGTTAAGCTTAAAAAATATAAGGGCATTAAGCTCGAGTCGAAGGCTGTCGTCGTCGGCGAGGAAGAGATTGACCAGACGTTGAAGAATCTCCAAGACCGATTGGCGAGTGTCGAGCCCAGTGATGCTCTGAAACCTGAAAAGGGTTTATTCGCTGTTTTAGACTTAAGTTTTGAGTACCGTGGTGATCGGCCTCATCAGGAACCGCTTAAGACCTATACGATTGAACTGGGTGCTGAGGAGCTTCTTCCTGACCTAGAAAAAGCGGTCATGGCAATTTCAGTGGGAGAATCGACGAAGGTCTCCGGCGTGCTTCCGGACGCTTATCCAGAAAAGCATCTAGCCGGCAAAACGGTCGAGTTTGATATCAAATTGGTTGAGCTCAAGAAAAAAGTATTGCCAGCGTTGGATGATAAATTTGCGGCTCAGATCAAGGAAGGATCGACCTTAGAACAACTCAAAACGGAGATTCGAACTGAGATTGAGCAGGCTAAAAAAGTGGATGAGAATAAAGCTCAACGAAAAGCTCTGATGGACAAGTTGATTGAGAACCACAGCTTTGATGTCCCTGAGAGTATGGTGGCGCATCAAGCCCAATCGCTGCTTAAATGGATGGAAGATGATCTGCGCCGTAAGGGTATCAAACGTCCGCCCGCAGCGTGGTCTGAGGACGAACTCAAAGAGGCCAATAAGCGCGCCGATAGTATGGTTCGAAGCACATTGCTTTTAAGGGCGGTGGCTGAGGAAGAGAAGATCACCGTCGACGAACTTCGAGTCGAAGCCAAAATCGACGCGATCTCAAATCAGATGGGAAAAACTCCCCAGGAAGCGCGGACCTTCTTAACCGGCCGAGGGATCTTGGATCGCATGCGAGATGAAGTGCTCACGGAGCAAATCTTTGATTTTCTAATCGCTAACGCCGATAAGAAGTAGCGACCCCAAAGGTACGGCCTTACTTTGGGAAAATACTCATTTCCCAAAGTAAGGCCGTACCTTTAGGACGCCGTTTTAGTTTGCGGACCAGAAGTACTTGGCGCAGACCTTAGCTTCCCCGGCGTTGTCCGCGAGCGTTGCGTCTGAGTCGTTGATGCGAAATTGCATTCCCGAATGCATCATAAAGACGCCATTTGTCGGCCCATAGATAGCGTTATCATCTTCGGAAAACCAGAGTAGCTTGCCGAAGGCAAATCTTTGGTCATATTTATACTGAGCATATTGTTCCAAGGCTGCCGAGTTATGCCCATCGGCAGGATTCACTGCCCCGTAGTTGGCGCTATCGACGGTCCAGGAGCCGCCGATACTGAGCTCCATTCGGTTGCTTCCCGCGGATCCTCGAGTTGACAACCGTACCCAGCCTCCGTTCGAGGGGACTTTAATGCACTCGTACCCAGCTGGGGTTGGGTCGGGGTTATAGTTTGAGCCCGAATCTGCCATCGTGATCGTTGCGGTCGAGATCATTATCGTCAGGGTGGTTATTTTAAAGTTTCTTAATAAAGTATCCATTTTTCGACTCCTTTTAAAAGTTACTAACGTTTGATTTTACAACCCGGGCCCGCAGCGTGGAGGCTGGATCCTGTTCGTGGGATATAGGCCCCGTCATTTTCAAGGCAACTTTGGAAAACTACAATGAAGTTATGGTCTAGGTACCCACTTGTGCCTTCTAGATGGCTGTGGGCCATTTGATGGAGCATCTCGTGGGAAATGGTTCCTGCGAGTATCGTGGGAGTTGTCGTGTCGATGTGGTGTCGTGCTAGATCAATATTGAACTCCCCTGTGACGCTATAGTTATTACCACCGAGGTAGCGTCCATCGACGTAATTTCCCGCATAGGCCTGACCTGAAAATTCGTTCGTCTCAACGATTCGTATTCGCAATTTAGCGAAACCTCTATTAAGCAGAGCCGCCATCTGAACACGGACCGCGTCGGTAAAAACCTTCCAGCTGGTAATCGCGAAGGGGGATCCCTCGTGGTGTTCGATTTTAGCGTGGGATAATCCGCATTCCGCTATGGCCGGGTCGAGCATCCGGTCGGCAACTACTTCGAGTGCGGCTAACGTTCTTGCCTTCTGGGCGTCGTTCCAAGCTGTGATGGTGCGGGTGTTCACGAAGTCCTGCCATTGGACACAGATGCCTGCGATCTTTTGGAGGCAACGCCTACCACTTTCATCTCTCGTATCATTGATGTAATCAAAGTTAATCGATCGGTAGTAGGGTCCGGCCCAGGAATTCGCGGTTTGCAATGCCATTAAAAATAGAATTTTTCTCATCCATTTCCTCACTCTCTTAAAGAAATTAATTGCACAGAGCATGCCAAGGTTTCTAGGCACGATTTTAGGCGAATCTGTGACCGAACTGGTGCCATTTCAATCTCAGCGGTGCCAAATTGACTCAGAGCGTTGTCACGAAAATCACCGAATGACAGGAAAAAAAACCGTTGACGCGTAGCGGTGCTGCGCATAGTCATGAAAAAAAGTAGATTGTATTTCGGGGGTACGGAATGGAAAAGTTGGGGTGGGTAAAAAAT
>Ga0105164_10000393_pt1 | contig 31851 bp, 28 predicted proteins | sample VDWuncwatermetaG_FD_89674 | JGI IMG/M metagenome (GOLD analysis project Ga0105164, IMG submission 89674) | Wastewater microbial communities from Netherlands to study Microbial Dark Matter (Phase II) - VDW unchlorinated drinking water | ecosystem: Environmental > Aquatic > Freshwater > Drinking...
AAGGACTGAAACCCGCTCATTTTAACCTGGGCGCGCGCCTGTTGGAAAAAGACGGCTACGTCGCCATAATAAAAAGCCACTTCGATTATGTCATTTCGCAGGACCCCGTCAACCTCGGGGCCTACCTGTACCTCGGGAATATTAATTATATGGGGATGGCGTATGATGAGGCGATAAAAAATTATAAAAAGGCGCTGGAACTCTATCCGGATAATCCTTTTTTCCGGCAGCGGCTCGGAGATATATATGTCGGGGTCGGTAATTACGATGAGGCAAGAAAATGCTACGGAGGGGCGATAACATTATTCACTAAATCCAGGCTGAACGATAAAAAAGAAAAGGCCGAATACTTAAAAAGGCTTATCGGAAAATTACCGATGTCTCTGGATGATATTAAGGCGCTGATGGACAGGCAATTATATGAGGAAGTTATAACCCTGTGCAAAAAAAGAATCGCTATGAATTCATCCGATGTAACCGCTGTTACTTACATGGGCATCGCCTTTGAAGAGCTTGGGCAATGGAAACAGGCAGAAAACCTCTACGAGGCCGCCATAAGACGAAATCCCGATTATCCTGCCCCCCATTTTTATTTAGCCAGGATATATCTGATAAATCACAAAGATTCCGAAAAGGCCATTGAGGAAATCGGTATATTTAAAGAAGCGCTGGAAGGCCTGCCTGACGTTGATAAACAGGCAAAGGAAGGGCTTATATCCGCCCAGCATACGCTGGTTTATATTTACCATGAAATACTGCAGGATTATACAATGGCTGTTAAGGAAGGTAAATATCTTCTGAAACTTGCGCCGAATGACCAGGAGGCGCATTACAATCTGGCTTTAAGTTATGCCTATCTGGATAAAAAATACATGGCATATGACGAGTTTAAAAAGGTTATCGACCTAAACCCTGATACAAAAGTCGCAAAAAATGCCAGAGACGCTATCGAATACATGCAGAAATATCCCAGCGTAAAAACCCTGCCGTATCGGACAATAGAGGAATAAAACCCCGCGCCCTTTTTACAGGACGCGGGGCCAGGGGCAGCATCCTAAACCTCGGAGGAAAAGGATGCGCCCCCTAAATCTGGGTATCTGCCAAATTAGTTTCTTCCTTGCCCGGTTCTAACGGCCCGGCCAAGCGCGAAACCGGCAAATGAAGCACGAGTGCGCCTCTGGACAGCATTTTGTTCGCCTCTTCCCGCATCCGCTCATCCGCCAACGGCCTCCTTCGCGCTATCTCTATGGCCTCAGTAATTGTTATCCGGTCGCGCTCCGTGCTCAAATCAAGCGCCGGCCTGAACCCCCAACTCACGAAAAACGACCACGTGTGACGTTTTAGCATGTGGGTGTACTGCAATATATTCAGTTCCGCGTATCTTTCTCCGGGGATCGTTAAAATCCTCGCGACGTTCCGGCCCCTGAAATTATAAATTGACGCCAGGATCATCTGTAGCGCCTCGCGCCCCCTTACAGTGTAACGCGGCGAAAGATAGAACATAAACTCCTCTATTGTTTCTCCCGTAACGCGTGTTATATCGCCGCTCATTATCTTTACATGAAATGTCCCCTCGCAGATTATCTGGCCGTTCACTGCCATGGTAAAAAAGTATCTGTTTGAAGGCCGCCCTCGTATGGTTTTGGCCTGAAACAAAACAAATTCATAGCCCCCTGACCGTAAAATCCTGGGTTTGAATTTTTCGCGCGCGTCTCCCAAAAATAAAATATCCCGAAATCTTATCGGCTGTTCTTCGACGGTCATTACAAGGCCCTCATCTCTAAAAAAATTATTCATTAAATCCAGGCGCTTGTCTGCCTCCTCCGCGCTAAGTGTCTGGGTTTCCATTTTCGTGTTCAAAACGGCAAAGATTAATTCCTGGAGCCGGCCATAAACCAAGCTTTTGGAAACCTTATGCCTTGTATCAACTACGGTACCTTCACACGGCAAGGGCTTTAATGTATCTCCATCGATAGGCAGGAGTACATACTTATCTCTTCCGCCCGGCACCCTTACCCAGGCAACGCCGTAATCCATAAGGCTGGGCTGCTGTTGCACGGATCCTTCTTTTTCTCCCTCCGCCAGCGGCCGCAAAATATTTTGCGAGGCTGTTTCCTGGCTTATTCTGTCTAGCGTTGTCTCAGGAGATATCGGGTTGGCGCTCTTTTTTAATCCGGCAAGTATCTCATCGTCATTCTTTACTATAGCGTTAATTAAATTTATCCTTATTTGTTCCGCGAGCCCTTCTGCCTGCACCTCTATTCCGCAAGTCGCAAGATAGGAAAGAAGCAAGGTCTTGGCCTTTTTAAACCTTAAGGATACCCCCGCCCTGCTCATACTTTTCCTGATTCCCGTATCCTCTCCCAGCTTGCCGTCTTCACCTGTCTGTTTAACTATAGGTACCCCTCCGCCTTCCTTGCCGATCTGCTCATGCTTTTTTGGATTTCGTGGCAGGTCTCCGCCAAACAGATATTCGGACACAATATATTCGTCCCCGTAGGAAGCCCCCACCACTTTGACTGCGGAATTCGCGGAGCTTTCAGCTTCTCTAGGAGATGTTTTCCACACTAAGCGGGCATTCTCATACGCCTCTTTATAAATATCAGCGCGAAGCGCGGTGAAAATAGCATGGATAACTTCCTTGCCCCGCTTGATATTGGCCTCAAAAAAATCAGGTTTATCTTCCGGTGTCTCGCGGCGCGCCTCCGGGCCATAACGATAACCCGCTGCTTCTTCCGCTATTCTTCTGAGTCTCGCGGTTCTTATAGCCTTTAGTCTTGTAAACACAAGAGACCTGTTTAAATAACCACAAAAGTCACCTTTTTCATGATCAAATCCTTCGCAAATCGTTCTTAAAGTATCTTCCCCTCGTTTAAACAGATCTTCGCTGTTTAAATGGGTGTATTTACCAGGATTTCGCTCATCACGCGTATTTGTAACCCATGGCGCCTGGGACCACACCTCTACATAGTTGTAATACGCAAAAAACAACGTTTCGAACGCGGCCTTATTGCCTTTCTTTAATTCCTCGGACAACCTGCGCAGTTGTTCATCAGTCAGGATTCTTTCTGCATCGTCGAATTGAAAAATATGCTCTCTCCCCTCCTCGTCTGTTTCATAGAGAAATGAGGATAACGCCGCAACCCTGCTTAAGGCAGTCCCCCTATTGTCCATATCAAGGCCGAAAATTTGCGCGATGGCTTTCCAATCCGCAGTTTTTGACTCGATCAGTTTCTCGTCGTGCGCCAACGGCCGTAATATAGCCCTCTCTGCTTCCCCGGCTGTCCGCGAATCTTTCCGCGATGTCTCTTCCTGGACTACAGCCACTGTCTGTCTGCCAAAAATCCCGGGGAAGGTAAACCGTACCGTTGAGCCCTGCTTATCCTCTTTCCCCCTCACGGATTCATCATTTTTGATATCGGAGTCAGAAAAATATATAACTTTACCTGCTTCGGAACCCCGCCTAAATGTATCTACCTCTATTTTACCGCCAAGACTAGCTATTAAAAGCCTGCCGTACGCTCTAGACATACCTTGCCCGGTAAAACCGATTAGCCTTAATTTTTTATACTTACCTGACGCTTTTTTACTTATTATTTTTGCCTCTTTGAATAATTTAGTCAATTCAACCCGCTGAAACCCGACACCGTTATCCTCAATTTCAATAAGTAAATCATCCCCTATCCTGCGGATGTTTACCCGGATAACCCCTCTGTATCTTCGCGGCTTGCCATCCTCAAGCCATCTGATTGCAATAGCATCAACGGCATTATAGATTAACTCGTTTATAGATAGCATATAACCGTTTGACCATAACCCAAAACCATGGTCAGGAAAGCGTATGTCTACCACGTCAATTTGTGCTATATCGTGGGTTTTTAAATGGTCGCTGGTTCCTATTGCGACCCATTTTTCGTTATTCCGCCTGAGAGACCTTGCTATTTCTTCCATAATACGAACCAGCTCATTATGCCGATTTTTAAAATCAGGAGAGAATTTGAATTTCTTATCAAGTATGGTCTTGTTTTGAACGGGTCCTGAAGGCCTTTCTGCGACCGCAACCGGACGCAAAATATTAACTGCAGGCTGGCGTGCGTAAATATCGCCTTGTTGCAATATCATTATTGCAAATGACATTAATGTGAGGTTTATAAGTTTATTTTTCATGCGTTAAATATTTTAATTACATACGACAAAAATAGCGTACCTCAGGATTCCGAGATACGCCATCCATGCTCATCCGAGGTTTAACAGTTTTCTGTTAAAAATTATTTTATTAACCGCATATAAAAAATAACAGGATCTATTATAAGTATATCCTATTATCTATTAAAAGTCAAGTTAAATTAACTAACTTTTTAATTTTTAATTATTAGAATCTGAAATTCAACGATGTGCTTATCGCGCTTTCGTCAAAGCTTCTGGCTTCTATGTTAAAAGACATGTTGTCAGATAGCAGTACGTCCATGCCATAGAAGAGTCCCCAGGCATTGCTCGCCTCTACATCGTTATCGGATACGGATGTGGATCCCTGTGTGAATTTTATTCGGGCGCGCATACCTGAATATTTAGTGCCAAGATAGGGTATGAATTTTTTGTATTGATATGCCAGGCCCAAAGCGACCTGCCACTCAGTGAAGGTTAAAGAATCGTTTGTTACCGCTACTTGTTCCCTGTATCTGGTTACGGTAGAAATATTCGGTCTAAACTGCCTGAATTTTGCGTCAGCCCCCAGCCTTAAAAGTCCGCTCATACACTCAAGCTCATGCAAAACATAGCTGACGCCTGCGCCGTAAGCTATATCCGATTTTGAATCTATAATATACGAATCATTTATAAAATTCTTTACCTTGCCCTCGCCGAGCCCTACCAAGCCGTATATATCTACCTTATTGCCTGTATAAAGTGATGCCTTGCCCATGTAAAACCTGCCGTGGAATGTCGCGCTGCCGGAACTCTTGGTTTTTAATTTTCTTTTAAGCACTACGTCTGTTTCCAGGGAGAACTTAGTCGGGTAATTCCCCTCCAGCAAAACAGGCCCCGCCGGATTCCCCACAGGCGCGGCGATCGATGCGCCGGGCGCCAGAACAGATAAGCTGAAAAAACAAAAAAAAGGCATAAAAAATCTGACTATTTTTTTCTGCCTTATTTTTTTATCTGTTACAGCCATTACTATAGTATACAATAAAATTTTAAAAATGCAAATTAAGTTATGTGCTCTTTTTAATTTTGAGCAATTCTTTTGAATTCGCAAATATCTTTTTTATCCCATCCCTGGAAACCCCCAGGCCCCTTAGGAAGCTCGCCGCCTTTTTGTCGTCAATAATATCTTTATCGCTGTGCGTATCCGTATTTAAAATGAGCTTGGCGCCTGCTTCAGTAGCGGTCTTTATTACTTCTTTATTTGTGCCGCGATGATTTTTCCTTGTGGTAATTTCTATATACACGCCTTTTCTGGCGGCTAATTTCGCGTCGCTTTTGCTCAGATGGCCCGGGTGAGCCAGGATATCGGCCCCGCTTTCAATGGCCTTTCTGTTTGTGCCCGGCAGGACCGGCTCCATTGTTGTCTCGCCGTGAACAATAACTATCTTAGCGCCGTTTTTCCTGGCGAACTTAACCAGCTTTTCCATCTGTTCAAGCGGCACATGCGAGATCTCGACCCCGGGGAGAACCTTTATAGCCCAATACTTATTTAATTCTCTGGCGGCCTTTACGGCGCGCGCCAGGACAAAATCTATATTGGATGAGTCCACGTGGTCTGTAAGCGCTATCGCCTCGTAGCCCTTAACCAAGGCGCGCCTCACAAGCTCGCTCGGTATCAATTCCCCGTCGCTGAATATCGTATGCGTATGAAAATCTATCATCTTATTCTCCTGTACATACCCCCGGCCAGAGTCGAACTGGCGACACCAGGTTTAGGAAACCTGTGCTCTATCCAACTGAGCTACGGGGGCAGAAAAACTTTTCTCGCGCTGAAAAATTATGTGACGTTTTTCTTTAAGGGGGAAACGGGGTTTCCCCCTTAATCTTCCCTCTTCCTTAAAGGATTATCTGTCGCTGTCTCGCAACAGCAAACCATCATAAAGAAAGGAACGTTGTTCCCTTCTTTATGCAATCATCCCTCCTTAAAGGATGCTTCTCATTTTTATGTTTCAATAATTTTAGCAGATTTTGGGGTGGGTGTAAAGGAAGATTTTGATTGGGCCGGGATTTACAATTATGTGCGGGCCCTGAGTTTCCGGTTCGTGCGCGTTCTATCTATTTCTTTTAACTGCATCTTCCTGAGCCGTATATTTAGAGGGGTGATCTCGACCAATTCATCGTCGTCAATAAATACAAGCGCGAATTCAAGGTTAATCTTCCGCGAAGGTATCAGCTGAATCGCGATGTCACATGTCGAAGATCGCATATTGGTTTGCTTCTTTTCTTTCTGTATATTCACTACAATATCAACCCCTTTATTGTTCATGCCTACGATCATGCCTTCGTACACCATATCTCCCGGTTCTACAAAGATGGTTCCCCTATCCTGCAGGTTGCAGATCGCGAACGCAACCGCTTTCCCGGAGGCGCTCGAGACCTGGACGCCTCTTTGGCGCGCCGGCATGTCGCCTTTATACGTCTGGTATTCGAGAAAATTCTGGCACATGACACCGCTTCCCCGCGTCATCAACAGAAATTCGCTCCTGAACCCTATCAGCGCCCTCGAGGTAATGATAAATTCCATCCGTATATCGTTAGAGGATGTAACTTTCAGGTTTTTTATTTCCGCCTTGCGCTCTCCGAGCGCCTGCATAACCGCGCCCTGATATTCGCTGTCCACTTCTATGACCACCTCCTCTACCGGCTCAAGGACCTGGTCACCCATCTTCTTTAGGATAACCTGCGGCCTCGAAACCTCCAGCTCATATCCCTCGCGGCGCATCGTCTCTATGAGGATCTCGAGATGGAGCTCGCCCCTGCCTGAGACCTTGAACCTCTCGCCCCGGTTAACTTCCTCGACCTTTATACCGACATTCACCATTGCCTCATGTTCAAGGCGTTCGCGGATATGGCGCGATGTAAGGAATACGCCTCCGTCTTTACCGGCAAGGGGGCTCGTATTACAGGAAAAGTTCATGGATATCGTAGGCTCGTCGATTTTTACCGCGGGCAGCGCCTTCGGATTATCAATGCTTGCGAGTGTTTCGCCGACCGACACGCCCTCAATGCCGGTTATCAGGATAATGTCGCCGGCAGTCGCCTCATTCGCCTCCACGCGCTTCAGGCCCTGATACTTCATGATCTTGGTTACTGTGTTGGCGGTGATCGTACCGTCGCGCTTCACAAGAGCGACGGGGGCCCCGACGCGTATAGAGCCATGGAATATGCGCCCGATCGCGATACGCCCAAAATACGAATTATGGTCGAGCATCGTAACCAACATCTGAAAAGGGAGCTCCGGGTCCGCGATCGGCGGCAATACCCTGTGCAGGATCGTATCCAGGAGGGGCTTTATGGTGTCGCTCGGTTCATCAAGATCAAGCGTGGCGTACCCGTCCCGGCCGGAAGCATAGACTATCGGGAAATCGAGCTGCTCATCGGACGCGTTAAGCTCGCAGAAGAGATCAAACGTCTTGTTGGCAACTTCATCCGGGTGCGCGTTGGAGCGGTCAATCTTATTGATGACAAGGATCGGCTTCAGATGCAATTCAAGGGACTTTTTCAACACAAATTTTGTCTGCGGCATTGGCCCGTCTACGGCGTCAACAAGAAGAAGCACGCCGTCGACCATTTCAAGAATGCGTTCCACCTCGCTGCCGAAATCGGCGTGCCCCGGCGTATCAACGATATTGAATTGCACGCCTTTGTAATTAAAAGAGGCGTTCTTTGAAAAGATCGTGATCCCTCTCTCTTTCTCGAGAGGGTTTGAATCCATAATGGTTACTTCGCCTTCCTCGAACTTATGGGCGCCCGTATATTTGAGGAGCGTGTCGACAAGCGTTGTTTTTCCGTGGTCAACGTGCGCGACTATCGCGACATTCCGCACATCTTTTCTTCTTTTTTGGTTCGGCATTAGTTTGTGCTTTACTGGCTACCCGGTTCTTCAGACTTTCCGAATAATTTTTTGCCCAGGATGCCCTGAAGGGCTTTGATGCCCTGATCGATGGCCTTTTCTTTAATGTTAGAGATATACGGATTAATGAGCCCCATAAGAGATTTGCTAAAACCGCCGAATTCGGGATCTTCGACGGTGCCCGTGACGGTAAATTCGATATTAACCGGCTGAATATTGTTTAGCGCCTCCACTATCATGGTAACCGGAACGATACCGAAGGCGACCTGAGCCGTATCCTTGGCCGCAAGTTTATGGCGGTTCAAAGAGACCTCATTACGGGAATTTATCGCGTTACCGCGGATGCTGGTCCTGGATGAGAGCGTAAGCAGGCCGCACTCCACATTAACCGGAAGCGAGTCCTGATAAACGAACCGGAGCGCATCCAGATCAATATCTTTAAGGTCGATGTTCATACGGGCGTTATTTTCATTCTGAGAAAATAATATATCCGCGCTTCCCGCCGCGGCGCCCTGGCGGCGTACGTCGCCTCGTAACGCGAATAGGCCGAGCCTTGCCCCGTTTTCGGGATCGAATGCCAGGCGCCTCAGACGCAGATTCGCGTTCCCTATCTCTATAGCCTGCCCGTCAGCGGCCTTGAAATTGATTAGCGCGTTACTGAGCATTAAATCGCTTATCTCAAATAAATATGAATTATACCTAAACTTCACTTCCTTGCCCCTGGGGAGCGCGGTTATCGTCTTTTCATTCTTTTTAGCGGCTTTCTCGAGGTTGCGCCTCTCCTGCGCCTGCTTCGAGTATTTGTTCACCAGGAAATTATGCAACTTACCGAACCAATCCTTATTCTTCGATACGAATTTCCAGGCGTCGTCGGCGCTGATGCCTTTGGCGGCGGCCCCCTCTTTCGGCCTGTTGATATTCTGTATGTTAAAACTTCCGTCCGGAGAACCTTCCAGATTGACCTCAACGCCGTCCAGCTTCACGCAAGAGAAGACGAACCGCTTTGATAAAAGGGCGACGGGATTTACGCGGATGCTCGCCGTATCGGCCTTTGCGATCTTTTCACCCGTATTTTTGGGATCAAATATCTTCAACCCCTTTAACGTGAACGATAGTGTGAGCGGCCAGATATTGACCTTTTCGGCGGAGATTTTCACCGCGTTAGTTCTGTTTATAAGATCCACAATAAGCGAACCGGCCAGGGGGCTTATGATGAGCCCGACGCCGAACTGAAGCGCGATGAGCGCGGCTAAAATGATGCCCAGGCCCCGCACGTTTACCCTTTTTCTTATGCCTGTCGGCGCGGCCTTGGCCTCTCTCCGCCAGAAGAGCTTCGAATCTTTTAACTTCTCCCCGTAGGCGCGCCGGAGGCCGCAGCTTATCTTCTTCGCGATAAAATAAACCGGCACCGAAAGGGCCGAGGCTGTAATAACACCGCCCGCGGCAAGCGTATTATTAAACCCAAAATACGCCACAACAGGGAATCCCGTAATATTTCTCCAAAAACCCGTAAGCGATTGCATATCAATAAGAAGATATGAACCGAACCGCTCTATGAGAGAACTTAGGCCCGCGGCATACAATAACTTAAATATCGGGAGCGTCAATAGCGCGGAGACCCTGTTGACCTTGAGTATAAAAAAACAGACGGCGAGAACAACGGCCATAGGGCCATTCAGCGGGACAAAGCCGAGGAACATGCCGAGACAGACACCCGCGGCTATTTCCCTGTCGGAGATATTCGATTCAAGAAGACCCGCTATCTTTAGATGAAGGTTTAAGAAAGAAAACATAGCTCACCTATGGATTTCATGTCGCATTAAAAGGGTCTCTTTTTAAAATCTCATTAAATAAGATTTTAGCGATTACCGCGTGCCCATCTTTTGTAAAATGCTGATCGCTGTCATAATATAAACGTTTTGCCGGCGCTTCCTGACGTAAAAATGGGGTTGAATCAATATATCCTATACGCCGCCCGGCGCAAAATTTCTTAAGTAAAGTTTGCGGTTTATCTATATCATATTGTGTCTCATATATATATTTATCATTATCCGGGTATGTCTGGTAGTAAGATTGGAAATAGTCGGGTATATAAATAAACAAAAATTCCGAATTTATATCTTTGCAATACGAGGCCATTCTATCAATATAGTCAAAGCATATTCCAAAAGTCCTTTTAGTGTCCGGCGTATAGTCATGTTTAATATAAGGCTGCAAATAGTAAAGAGGCCCGTTGTGTTTACTCAGGCCGCTTAAATATAGAAAGTTTCTTACTGTGGAAATTTTTTTGAAGCTGCTTAATAAAAAGTGATAGGTATAGGTTTCCTCAAAAATATTTTTTTTGGCGCGACTAACACCTGTTCCCGAACCTGAGGATATATTCCTGCGTGAATGAGGCGGATCGATATTTTGAGGTTTGTAAAGCTTGCGGAAAGCGTCGTTCAGGTCGTTTAAAAAAAAGGCGTATATTACAAGATCGGGCTTGTACTTGCGGCCTTCGCTAACCAGCATTTTATAACAATCGCTGGTACCGTATTCAATCATACCCATATTTATGACTTCTATTGATTTTGACGGAATTTTATTTTTAAATGCGTCCTCCAATTGTTTTACGAATGCATATTTAAACTCTACGCCATGGCCAAAAGTAAAGCTATCGCCAAGCACTAAAATTCTTAAGGTATCCTTACTTTTTTCGTAGGGATATTCATAATCGCGCAGGCACTTGGAGTTGGTTTTTAAGATATATTCGAATTCGGGATATTTTATTCTAAATTCCCTGCTTGGAAGAAATCTAAAAACGCCTATCTTGTTATCAAAATACACCTGTCCGCCTAAAGCATGCTGAGGATGGAATACCCTTAAGTAAATTTCAAATAAAAGCAATGAAAACACAACAGCTGCCATGAGTAGCGCCAGATTCGCTATGAACCTTTTAGCCCCAATGCTGCTAAATTTAGTGTTTTTTTTGTACAGCATCTGCCTCTATTTTTTTATTCCATCGCTACCGGTTTGCGCAGGGCCTTCTTCTGTGAATGCATGCGTTTGGCGGCAAGCATCTTTTCTTTTGCCCTCTTCGAGCGTTTCCGCTTTTGCCTGTGTATCTTTTCTATCCGTCTTTGTTCCTCATATGCTTTGCCGAGAATCATCTCCTCTATCTTTTTGACGAGTATCTGACGCGCCCTGAAACGGTTAAGCGCCTGAGAACGCTCGGCCATGCACTTTACTTCGATACCCGTAGGCGCGTGTTTCAAATATACGCCTGTGGCTACCTTATTAACATTCTGGCCGCCCGGGCCGCTTGATCTTATGAAATATTCGGTTAAATCGCTTTTCTTTACGCTAAAGCGCGACATTTTTGACCTAAGGGCTTCTTTTTTTATTTCGGACACCATTGATAGCTGCCCGAACCGGTATCCGTTTCTATAGGAGTGCCCGGAGGGGCGTCCTTTTGCAGGCGTTCCGCATAAACCTTTTGCGTCTCACCTAGAGAGATCCCGTTTTTCTGCGCTATGGCATTGTAAATGATCATCCGGTCCGAGTTCTCGGCCTTTATAATATCCTCCGTAGAGGTGTCGGAAGCCCCGCCGGCTCTTAACTCGACCAGACCCGATCTATTTTCTCCTATGGCGCCTTTCTGCTCCAGGCCTGTCAATGCATCATATCTGTCCCTGCGCCTCAATGCGGCCTGCTCAACTTCCGGGCTTAAGTCCTCGGCCGCATGCGCTACGGAAGTCAAAAAAATACCCAGCCGGCTCTGTTTATCGCCTGCCGCAGGCTTGGCCGCAGCTCCGGATACCAGACCTTCAATAGCGTCGATATCCTTTTGCACGTGCTGATATACGTCCAGCCGCATCGAGATATCAACCTTTATAGGCTCTTTCGGCGCCTCAATCCGCACTCTGGCGCATCCGGCGCTTAAAATAACGCATGCGATCAGGATATAAAAATTTCTCATAGCCACCTCCTTAATTTGAAGTCGTGTACCACGACGTGTAAACTTCGTTCACCCGCATCGCCGCTCAGCGACATCTTCAGGACTAGATTTCCTTGATCTATGTCCAGTTTCACCGCGGCATTATTATACCTGTAATACTTAAAACCCTCCACTAATAAATCAAGGGACTGGCCCGATTTAGCGGCCATATTTTCTAAAAAACGCGTGTCACTTATGGTAAGCGCGCCTCCAGGCGAAATAGCCGAAAGATTGCCGTCAAAGACAGTTATGTCAAGGCCTTTTCCTTTCAGGGAGAGCCTCCCTCCAAGCTTACCGGTCATCTGAAATTTTCGGTCGATCTCAAAGTCCTTAGTAAATGTCTCTATGTCCAGGTTTACCGCCTGGAGGTCCGCCGTATACTCTATGGCCCTATCTGCCGCCAGCGACAGAGATACGGTGCCTTTAATGCCCCCGGATAGTGTATTAGCACCTGTCAGGCCCAGGAACATCGTATTGCCTTTAATGTTAACATTGCCTTTAATGCCATTTCCGGACAGCTTGTTAAATCCGACCTTCTTAATATAAATCTTGCCGCTGTTTTGGCCCGGCCCTATTTTTAAAACCGCTCCTTCAGCCAGGAAATCCCGCGTTTGTATGCGGGGGATGTTCATATCGCAGTAATTCAGTAGGCCCTTTGCCAGATCGAACTCCGCTGAAATAACGCCCTCGCCCTCCAATTCCCTGGAGGTGAATTTTACGTTTATGTTTGACAGCTCGATAAGGCCCACGGAGAACTTTCCGCTTTTGACCGTGGGGGCCGCGGCGGGGATGGGGGCGGCGTTTAAAAGATGCCTCTTCGGCATGTTTATCCTCGCGGTCGCGTCCGCGACACGGATTTTTAAGAACTTCTTACTCATCAGCGAAGGCAGGTTATACAGGATGTTCACTTCCCTGATTTTCACATCGTAACCCTGCCCTTTTCTTACGGATACGTCAAAAAAAGTCAGCCCGGACAGGAGATTCAGCCTGCATCCTCCGACATTGACTGTGCTACCCGGGAAAAGTTTCCCAACCGCGTTTTCGGTTATCCGTACAAGCGCGGGCTTTATTAAAAACGACAAGATCAACCCTGCGGCAAAAACCGGAATTACGATATAAAGCGCGCGTTTCATAATAAGCCTTTTAATCTGTTTAGGACGTATGCGCCGCTATTCATTGTTTAAATAACGTTGAATTATCTGTGTAAATGCGATATTCCTCAATGAGGCTTTCTTTTATCCGCAATATATTCACGAAAGGAACCGTGAGATTAGTGCTGTCTAAGCGCGTATATTTAACCTCTCCTTCGCAGATAAGGATATCGCCGACTTCCCATATCCCCTTGTTATTCTTTATTAACCGTCCTTACTAAAGGGATGCCGTTATCCCCTGAAGGTATATAAACCGTAGTATGATTAGGACTACTAGCCATCATCATTTGAGCCTTAATGGCTTCGTGCTGTAAATACGCCTGGGTTAAGGTCTTATTTATGATACCCTGCGCTTCTGCAATACCCTTAGCTTCTATAACTTTTCTTTCTGCTTCCTGGCTTTCTTTTGTTAATACGAATTTCATCTGTTCGCTTTCCTGTTCTGCTTTTAATTTTTGCTCTATCGCGGCCGAAACCGTTGAAGGCAATTGAACCGCTCTTAATAAAACTTTTTCAAGAATAATACCTCTCTCTGACAGCATCTTTTCTAAATCAGCGAACATTTTATTGGTTATTTCATCTCTGCTTGAAGTATAAAGTGCTTTCGCTTCATAAAAAACCGTGGCTTCTCTAACAGCGGAACGGAATTGCGGAATAACGACGACTTCATCATAATCCTTACCTATTGTTTTATAAATATTGCTGGCCTTTTCCGGGTTAAGGCGATAAAGAATAGAGATATCTACTGCCATTGTTAATCCCTCCTTGGAAGGGACCTGCATTGTTTCTTTTAATTCTTGAGTCTGTGTATCCATTATAACTAAATTGACAAAAGGATTAACTAGATTTATTCCTGGTTTCCTGATCTGATCTTCAACATTACCCCATAAATCAACTACTCCAACATGCCCTGCCGGGACTATCCTTACCAAACTAAAAAAACCCAAAACGATGGCAATGATAAGACTGCCTACACCAATATTTTTTGCCGTAAGGGAGTAATTATATCCTTCCTGTGCGTTTCTGAACTTACCGCTTAAACCCACCAAAACCAAACTTAACACCAATAACAATAATGCAAATACAAACATCTTATACCTCCTCAGTTAAACAATTTACCTATACTTAATAACTCTGGGGGACATTCCCCGCGGAGCTGGTTCTCAAAGCTTGTGTTTTGGTAATATTATACTCTTATGAGGCAGGATTCACAATATGCAAAAAGCGGTGTCACTTCTCAAGTTGAGCGCAGAAGTGATCTCAAATAAGTTTTGGCAGGCGGCAGGTCTGCCCAGCAATGCTGGCAGTGGCCCCCTAGTACCTTAATCCATTTTCTCTATTGCTTCCTGCAAAAATGGAAGCAGGGCCTGAAGCTCCTCTTTTGTTAATCTTCCCATCTTGGAAAATTTAAATTCCCCTTCGCTGCCTCTGGTCTCCCTGCTTATCTGAAGTTTTTTGGGCCCATTATTATAGGAATGGACACCTACGGTCAATCTTCCTGTTTCATTCTCAAAATTCTTCGAAAACAGGCACTGGTCCAAACTTGCGTCATACGGCATGATCTCTTTCTCCCCTTTTATGCTATGTTTATTTTGTTAACGGAACTGCTCCCTTGATATTATTCTTCCAAAAATTTACGCCTAGATGTACATTACAATAGGACTCATGGTTGTAAACAGAAAGGATTTGCTTACAGAGCGGGTACTTGCATTTTCTGTGCCTCGGCGATGTTTTTATTTCCATATTGTTTCTCCTTTGTTTCTCTATATTAGCAGATTTTGGGGCAGGTGTAAAGGAAGATTTTAAGAATTAATCAGAAGGCATGGGCTGCCTTCAGGCCTACTGCTTTCCCCTCAGATACAACAGAAAGCTCATACCTCTTATCTTTGTTAAATTTAGTGATAGTTTTACCGACAACAGTCCCGATCAAAGCGCCGGCTAACACATCCGAGGCCCAATGGGCATTGCGTTCAACACGGGCGTATCCGACAAGAGAGGCAATACCATAAGAGCCCACTTTTACGTACCACGGATCATAGTGGTCGGCGATGACCGAGGCCACGGCAAAGGCCTGCGTCGCGTGGCCCGAAGGAAATGAGGCATTGCCGCTAAAGGGGCGGAAATCATGGGCGCCTTTATCTTTATTCGGGCGGCTCCTGCCCGCAAGAAGTTTCAGTGAGGGGGTAATTAGTCCTGTGGCAATAATGCTGGACGCTAACCCGTCCTGCGCTATCGCTTTGGACCGGTCATCATTGAAGGCTATCCCCTCCAATTCAAAGGCTCCCAGGATTCCAAAAGAATACCCCATGCCAAGGGGTTCAATGTCTTTGGCAAAATTATCTCTTGCGCTATTTCGGTGTTTTTGAATTTCTTTCTGTATAGGTTTATCAGCAAACGCTGCTGTGGCTGCAATAGCAGATACCCCAATACCGGCAAAAAGCCATTCATTTCTGTTCATCCTCGCAGGTATGGTTGCCACATGCCACGCATCGTCTATTACAAGTTTACCATAATCAAACGAGAGCAGTTTTTCGGTCTTTGGTTCATTGCGAATAATTTCAGCTTTGAGATTTTCGCATCCCGCCGCTATATTTAATAAAACAATAATGCCGACTAACGGTTTCTTAAATTTCATTTTATTTATCGTTACCCGTATTTATAAGAGACGCCAAACACGCCGCGCGGGTTTTTCCACTTGATATATTCCGGGCAGGCAACCTGGCAGGTCCCGCACTCAACGCAATTTTCAAAATTCACCATACATTCGCCTGTTTCCTCTTTGAGCTCATATACCTTGGCGGGGCACAAGAACAATACCGCCTTGTCAGGAGATTCCTTGAACTTTTCCTGGTTTACCTCAATATGCGACACCTTATCAAATTTTCTCGCGACCAAGGCGAGGCGGTCCTCCAGTGATAATATTTTCGGCTTATCGCTCATATTAAATTTCTGACGGCCCTCAGGATATCAATCGCGAATTTTAATATATTGATTTTTTTTATGGCCTGTTTAAATACGCTTTTCTTTATTTTTGACTTAGGCATTTCCGTGACGGTAAAATAATCAACGATCGAATTGCAAAAAAGCTCAGGGTATGCGGTCAGGAATTGCTTATTCTTATGTATGAAACCGGTAAAATTTCTATACTGCCTCATATCTTTCAGGACAAAACTATTTTTCAGCTTATCTACATAGGGCGCCAGGGCCTTCTTCGAAAAATCTTTTGTTTTGTTCGCCTCGATTACGGTTTCAGCGGCGTAGAGCCCCGACGCCATGGCGAGATTAGTTATCTCATGATAAAAGGAACTGTTCGCAAGGCCTGCGGCATCTCCGACTAAAATTAAACCGTCGGTAATCAGGCCCGGCAGATTATCGTAGCTGTCTTCCGGGATCAAATGCGCGGAATATTCAAGCGCAACCCCGTCCTTCACCAGGCCCTTTATCGCAAAGTGATCCTTGAAATGATCCAGCAGATCATACAGGGCGATTTTATTATTTGCGGCGTCTTCTATTGTGCAGCCGACACCCACAGAGATTGTATTCTTATTTGTATATACAAATCCGGATCCCATCATATTTTTTACCGCGTCTCCGAAATATTCTATGGCCGCGCCTTCGCCGGCCGATAGATTAAACCTGTCCTCGATCAACTCCTGCGGCAGGGAGATAATTTCCTTAACGGCAACGGCGCGATTCCGCCCGGACATCCTGCTTTTACCGCTGCGAAGCCCTGAGGCCTCGGCCAACATCGAATTTGCGCCTTCCGCGCAAATAACCACATTCGCCCGCAACTCGTCATATTCGTTTTCCGCGGAACCTCTCGCCTTTATGCCTGTTACCCCGCCGTTTTCATAAATAAAATCATCCACTACGACCTCGGTATAAATCGCCGCGCCCGCATCCTCCGCCTTCCGCGCAAACCACCTGTCGAATTGCGCCCTCAATACGGTAAAAGAGTTATTATACGGCGGCGTATTAAATCTTTCCGTTTTAAAATCAAATCCCACCTCTGTTTTATCGGTAAGATAAGAAAAGCGCCTTTTTATAATATGCCTTTCAACCGGGGCCTCGTTCCAAAAGTTCGGTATCAGTCTGTTAAGAATAGTGGAAAACAATATCCCTCCGAATAGATTTTTCGCTCCGGGATACCCGCCTCTCTCCAGAACAGCCACAGAAAGCCCCCCCTTGGCAAGGGCATATGCCGCCGTGAGGCCGGATAAACCCGCCCCTACAATAATCGCGTCAAAATCCGGTTTATGCTGGTTAGTCATAAATAATTATATCTTACGGTAATTTATGGTTTGTCGGGTCGCCACTACTATCATTATTTCTACCAACGTGAAGGCCTTTTTCATTTATTACGCTCCTTTAGTTATATTCTCTCATAAGCATAGCGTAACCAAAAACGCCCAGGCCCTGTATTTTAACGGGTATCCTGCGCTCATCCGCGGTAATCCAGATCTCAAATTTTTTCGGCTCGCTCCGGAAATGATACGCCTTGAATTTTCCGGCGGGGACCTCAAGATCTTCTATGGAAACAAAGGCTACTGAAAACTGCTGGGTCGGAAGGGTCACTGCCATAGCCCAGCCCGGGCCGATGTTATTTACGTATCTTATAAAATAAGGCAGCAGGACAGCGTTATTGACGGCGCTGTCTTTTTTTATCACACTCTTTTTGCCGTTATCCCTGATTATGTTAACCGTGCAATTTTTCTGGTCGTATTCTTCGGTAATTTTTTCCCAGAACGGCCACCTGCTTATATAACGCTCCACTCTTAACGGCAGATTGCTGTCCGGATAACTATAGATTGTTTCCGTATCCTTGAAATGCGGCGCCTCTGTGCTCAGGGTCATCACGTTCACCACGGAACCGCCAATTTGAGAATCGGCAAGACAGCTGAATCTTGAGGTGCCTATAGTGACGGCGCCGTATTTTATATCGTATACAATTTTCTCGCCTATCCGTTTAGCCCTGGTTTCTACGCTTACCTTTTTGGACGGCATGATTGATCCCGCCGGTTTTAACTGTATATATATATAGAAGTACAGCGCGGCCAGTAAAAAGATAAACAACAATAATGCCGTTGTCTTACGCATACGTCATATTATAAGCATATTTTGTAAAAATTCAACAAATTTAACAACCGGCTGATTTTTGCGGGTTTTAATCTCTAGGAGGGGCAAATCCTTAGGCTGGTACCGAAAACTCCCCTTACCAGTAACGGCACTCCGCCGCGCTCCAGGGCATTTTCAAAACTGTTTTTTTCCCATATATGTATGCGCGCGAAATCCACCAATCTTTGGGCTTCTCCGACTTCTATTTTACTGAATTCTATGCCGGCGCTATAGAAGGCTTCCCATGGCATTTTATTTTTTCTGCACCAGGCAATTTCGGACTCGGCAATAATTTTTTCTTTTCCGTCGCGCAGGTCTATTTCAATTATAAGTTTTCGATGCGGCTCTAAATAGGAGGGTAACGGCAGGCAAGCCCCGCCCCTGCTGATATCTTTGGACAAGCACGCGCCGGACTCCTGTCCGTTGAGATACTTGTATTTAATCTGTACTAGACTCTGATAACGTGGGAATTCACGCCTTTCCCGGCCCATAATTCCCCGCTCCTTTTTCCCCCGGGCAAAATACTTTCTTCCTTTACAAGTATATCATAGTATATCGTGATAGTCAAATAATAATAGATATTGAAGATAACTAACTTTTTAGATAGTTAACAGATGCGGTCTTTTTTAGTATCTTTGCGAGTTTTTCAAGAGGCAGGCCTACAACATTAGAAAAGGAACCCTCTATGCGGTCTATAAATATTCTGCCCGGGCCTTGTATATCAAAACTACCCGCCTTATCCAGCGGGGAAACCCGTTTAAAATAATTTCTAATCTCCCGATCGCTCAGGGGGCGCATATAAACCCTGGTTTTATCGTAAGCGGTGAATGTCTTATTCTTGTCAATATCTATTACCGCCAGGCCGGTGTAAACCAGTTGTGGTTTGCGTGAGAGTAGTTTTAGGGTATTAAACGCGTCTTTTAAGTTTTTCGGCTTGCCGATTATTTTTCTTCCTACGAGAACTATGGTGTCGGCTGCGATTACCAGGCCGGAATCAAACTTTGCGGAGACGTCTTCGGCTTTCTTCAGGGCGTTGCCTATCACAAGATCGCCGTATTTCCTTTTAAGTACCCGGCTTTCTTTAATATTGGATTCGGCTACCCTGAATTTAATCCCGGCGTCTTTAAGCAGTTTCCGCCTGGCCCTTGACCTCGAGGCAAGGATTATTTCACGCATGGGCCGCCTCCTCGCCTGCCAGAAACCCGGTTGAGAATGCCTGCTGCAGGTTGTACCCGCCGCTGGGCGCGGCGCCGTCTATTATCTCGCCGGCGAAATACAGGCCGGCTACAACTTTCGATTCCATCGTCCTGGGATTTATTTCTTTGGTAGAAACGCCGCCGTTGGTAACCATTCCGTATTTAACCGGGAGGGCCGCTGCTATGGTCAACGGCAGGGCCTTTAGCAGCTGCAGTATTACCCGTCTCTGGCCCTGAGTCACCTGGCTCGCCTTCTGGGCAGGGTCAAGATCCGCTAATCGTAAAAATACGGCCGCCATTCTTTTAGGCAGCAGCCCTTCTGTGACGGTTAGAAGCTGGGCGCTGCCTTCCGCCTGAAAATCCCTGAGCAGCCTCGCCTGGAGCTTCGCCGTATCAAGGCCGGGCTTAAGGTCTATGAGAAGCTTGACTTCCCGGCGATCAGAAAGAAATTCCGCGATCTTGCCGCTCAAATCCAGGACCAGCGGCCCGGAAACGCCGAAGTGCGTAAACATAAGCTCCCCGATATCCGAGATTATCTTTTTGCCGTCTGCTAAAAATGTGATTCGTATATTTTCCAGCGAAATACCCTGCAGGTCCTTTACCCAGGCCTCTTTTGTCTTTAGCGGGACAAGGGCGGCCTTTAAGGGAATAATTGTGTGCCCCAGGAGTTTTGCTATGCGGAAACCGTCCCCGCCTGAGCCCGTTTCTTCGTAAGAAGCCCCGCCCATGGCAAATATAACCTTTTTTGAGCAGATCTTTTTACCGCCGGCCAGGGCCAGCTCAAAGAGGCCGTTATTTTTTTCTATATTTAAAAGCGCCGAATTATACAGGATATTGATATCGGCCTCCTTAAGGCATCTTTCAAGGGTTTCGGTTACTGACCGCGCCCTGTCTGTGTCCGGAAATACGCGGCCCTGGCGTTCGCTTTTAAGTTTAAGGCCTTTTGCCCCGAAGAAATCCATCAGGGCCTGATTGGAAAATCTATGGAAAGCAGTCCTTAAGAAATTTCCGTGTTTATCAAACTTTTCGATGAATATATCGATAGGCGCGATATTTGTAATATTGCATCTTCCCGCGCCTGTCAGCAGGATTTTTGCTCCTATGGAGGCGTTCTTTTCTATTAAAATTACGCCCTTGCCTGATCCGCCTGCCCGTATCGCGGCCATCGTGCCGGCCGCGCCGCCGCCTATAACGGCGATATCGTAAGGCCCGCTATAAACCCCGAAGCCCATGCCCATGCCAGGTTGTATCCTCCCCTTTTCCCTTCCACATCAAGTATCTCGCCGGCAAGATAAACGCCCTTTTTGATCCTGGACTCCAGAGAGCCTTCCTTAACCTCGTTCGTATCAATGCCGCCGCTTGTAAACTCCGCCTCATTCCATCCCCTTGTCCCCGTAACTTTAAAACGCCTGTCTTTTAAAATATTGACCATTTGGTTGATGTCGCGTTTTTCGAGCAGGTCTTTGAGGGCGGCGTTAAACTTATTAGGCAGGATGCCGGAGAGAAAATCCTCGCCCGCAAGAAATATGTTTATTCTGCGGCTAAGCTCATTTTTCAATTCCTCCGGGCTCATAAAAGGGACCATATCTACGGAAACAACCGCATCGTTGCTGTGGCGCCTGTTTATAGCTATGGATATCTCTTCGCTGATGTCCAGGATGGATGTGCCCGACAGGCCGTATTTTGTGAATAATACGTCCCCTGACGCCCGGCCCTGAATCTCGCCGTCAATGATGCATTTTGCGTCAGCAAATATCTTTTGGCCCTGTAATAAATGGCAAAGGGGGTCTTTTATTATAAGAGGGACCGCGCTCGGGACGGGCGTTATGATATTATGCCCTAACTGTTTCGCCAATTCGTACGCCTTTCCGTCCGAGCCGAGGGCGGGATAAGTTTTTCCGCCGCCTGCCAGGACCAGCTTGCCGCACTCTACCGCAGCGCCCTTTTTCGACGTGAGGATAAAACCCTTTTCCGAATCCGAAATTGTTACTACGTCAAAATCCAATTCTACGGGGATGGCTACGCGCTTAAGCTCCGCCTCCAGGACCTTCAGGACTGACGACGCCTGGTTCGTGATGGGAAATACCCGCCTGTCCCTTGAGTACATTTCAAGCCCAAGGCCGTTAAAGAAGTCAACAATGTTATCTTTACCGAATCTGGAAAATGCGGAATTTACGAGATTTTTGGCGCCGTTGTTATAATAAGCAGCCGAGAGGTCTTCATTAAGCAGGTTGCACCTGCCGTTGCCGGATATCAGGATCTTTTTACCGACCTGCGGCATCTTTTCGCAGATAACCACAGAGTTGGCCCCGCGCCGGGCGCTTATGGCCGCCGTTATGCCGGCCGCGCCGCCGCCTATAACCGCTACAGAAAATCTTTTCATCTGAATGATTTGTCTGAGTTTCTGCTGAATCCGTGCGGGCCGCGCCTGTGCCTTGCCGGGGGCCGTCCGCCGAACGCGCGGCCGGGCCGATGGCCATAATGGCTGAAATTGGCGGGCTGATGAGAGGTTTCAATAAAACGCTCTTTTGGAAGTTCGGGGTGTTCCGATATGGGTATCTTTGTCCTTATAAGTTTCTCAATATTGCGCACATATATGCCCTGGTCAGGCCCGGCAAAAGATATGGCGTGGCCGCTATGCCCCGCGCGGCCGGTCCGGCCGATACGGTGCACATAATTTTCAACATCTTCAGGGAGATCATAATTAAGGACTACTTCTATGCCGATGACGTCTATACCGCGGGCGGCGATATCCGTAGCGACCAATATCCTGTATTTACCTGATTTAAACCCTTCAAGCGCTTCGCGGCGTTGGGCTAAAGAACGGTCAGAATGGATCTGCGCCACCCTGTGGCCCATATCTTTAACCGCCCTTGTTATCTTTGCCGCGCCGATCTTGGTCCTGGAGAAAATTAGCACTGTGCCCTGGTACTGGTTAAGCAGCTTGCCGAGGAGCTGTTTTTTAACGTCTTTCTGGACGATAAATATCTCCTGGGTGATGTGCTCGGCCGTAGTGCCGGACGGGGCTATTTCCACGCTGACAGGGAGTTTCATATGCGAGGAGGCAATCTTCATTATTTCCTGCGGGATTGTAGCGGAAAAAAGCATGGTCTGCCTGTCCTTCGGTATGAAACGGAGTATGCGCTCGATCTGCGGGGCGAAGCCCATATCAAGCATGCGGTCGGCCTCATCCAGGACAAGGATAACCACGTCGCGCAGATCGATATTTCGCTGGGTAAGATGGTCGATGAGCCGTCCCGGCGTAGCGATAATAACGCGCGGGTCCTTTCTGAGCGCCTGTATCTGCTCGTACATGGAGGCGCCGCCTATGAGGACCACGCTTCTTATCCCGAAGGTTTGCTCAATCTTTTTAAAGGTTTCATCCACCTGTATGGCAAGTTCGCGGGTAGGCAGGAGCACAAGGCCGCGCCCTTTCTTTTGGGCAAGCTGCTGAATCATAGGTATGGCGAAAGCCAGCGTTTTACCCGTACCGGTTTGCGCGATTCCTACAACATCTTTGCCTTGTATCGCGATAGGAATCGCCTTATGTTGAATCGGCATCGGGACCGTGAATTTCATACGGTCCAGTATTTCAAGAAGTTTCGGCGCTATGCCAAGCCCGTAAAAACTTAAGTTTGTGTTTTGTTGTGTCATGTCATACACCCCTTTTTAGCAATACTTGTCCTTAATTAATGAAAATACGGAATGGCCCTTTAATTTGCCCCTGCCTTTTAATGCGGTAAGCTCTATCAGAAATGCCAGCCCGACAACATTCCCGCCTATTTTTTCGACAAGGTCAACTACGGCGCGGGTGGTGCCTCCTGTCGCCAAAAGGTCATCTACTATCAAAACCTTCGCGCCTTTCTTAAATGCGTCCTGGTGGATCTCCAGGGTGTCCTGGCCGTATTCCAGGTCGTAGGTTATGCTGTGCGTGCGATACGGGAGTTTGCCCTTCTTGCGCACCGGCACAATCCCGGCGCCTAATTTATACGCTACCGCCGAACCGAATATAAAGCCCCTGGCCTCGACGCTGACCACCACGTCAACGTGTTTTGTCTTGTACTCATTGACTATTCTGTCCACTGTTACGCGGAATTTATCCCCATCCTTTAATAAGGTAGTTATATCCTTGAATATAATTCCTTTTTTAGGAAAATTCGGGATGTCCCTTATAGCTTCTTTTAATTCCTGGTTCATCGCGTCCTCCTTGCCAGCCGCTGTTCCAGCCTGGCTTCCTGCGAAACAAGTATGTTCCGCAATTTATGCATAGCCGCGGTCTCTATCTGCCGCACCCTCTCCCTTGTGATTCCGAAATGCTTCGCGGTTTCATTCAGCGTATGCGTAACCCCGTCTTTTAAACCGAACCTTAAGGTAAGAATCTTTTTTTCCCGCGGCGTCATCTTCATCAGCAATTCCTTTATCTTTTCTTCCATCAGGTAGCCTGTCAGTTCGTCCCACGCCGTTTCTATCTTCTCATCCTCTATCAGCTCCATGAATTCCGCGGAACCCTCATCACCTACAGGCGCGTTCAGGGAAGAGATCTTTGAGACTATCTGGCTTAACTCCTGGACTTTTTTTATCGGCAGCTGCATCTTTTTCGCTATCTCGCCCACCCTTGGCCTTCTGTTCAGTTTGTTTGAAAATACATCGCTTATCTTCTTAAACTTCATCAAAAGCTCAAGCATATATATCGGAACCCTTATTGTCTTTCCCTGATTCGCGATGGCGCGTGTTATATATTGCTTGATCCACCAGGCGGCGTACGTGGAGAACCTGTAGCCCTTGTGTGGGTTAAATTTTTCAACCGCCTTCATAAGGCCCAGGTTACCCTCCTCTATCAGGTCCATAATCGGCACGCCAAGGTAGCTGTAGCGCTTGGCTATATTTATGACAAGCCGAAGGTTGGCGCGTATCATTCTCTGCCGTGCCTTTTTGTCCCCCTTTTTAATCTTCTTGGCCAGGCTGATCTCTTCTTCCGGCGTGAGAAGCTGGGTGTTTTTTATTTCTCTCAAATATAGTTTTATAGCCTCCATAGTTTTTCCCTTTTACTTGTGACTTGCCCCCTTCGGGGAGGCTCCGCTTTGCTCCGCACTGACTTTTGACTTGGGACTTTTTATCGCCGCCTGGGCAGCCGCAAGCCTTGCTATAGGCACCCTGAACGGCGAACAGCTTACATAATCCATGCCCACGCAATGGCAGAATTCCACTGAGCGCGGCTCCCCTCCGTGCTCTCCGCAGATGCCCACCTCCAGATTCTTGCGCGCCTTGCGGCCGCGCTCTATGCCTATTTTTATAAGCTCGCCTATGCCTTCCTGGTCAATGGTCTGGAACGGGTCTTCGGGCAGTATGCCCTTTTTGATGTAGTCGGGAAGAAAACCTCCTATATCGTCGCGCGAAAAACCGAAACCCATCTGCGTTAAATCGTTTGTGCCATAGGAGAAGAACTCCGTTATTTCCGCTATCCTGCCCGCGACAAGCGCCGCGCGCGGGATCTCAATCATGGTCCCGAACATATATTTGATTTTTTTGAGGTTGTATTTTTTGAGGACCTCCTGATAAACCTGCTGCACGATAGCCTGCTGATCCTTTATTTCCTTAACATCGCAGACAACGGGTATCATTATTTCAGGATAAGGGTCTTTGCCTTCTTTGAGCAGTTCCGCCGCGGCGTCAAATATAGCCCGTATCTGCATCGCGCTTACCTCCGGGTACGTAACGCCCAATCTCACGCCTCGATGCCCCATCATAGGGTTCGATTCATGCAGGGCCTCTGCGCGTTCCGACAATTCCTCAAGCGTGATTTTTAAATCCGCCGCGAGCTTTTCCAGTTTGGCCGGGTCGCGCGGCACAAACTCATGCAGCGGCGGGTCGAGCAGGCGGATGACCACGGGAAATCCGTCCATTGCCTCCAGGGTGCCCTTGATGTCCTTTTTTACATACGGGAAAAGTTCTTCCAGCGCCTTTTTTCTTTCCTCGGTGGTTTTAGAGACGATCATCTTGCGCAGCAGAAATAGGGGCTCGTCCGAACCTTTGCCGTAAAACATATGCTCAGTCCTGAACAGGCCTATGCCCTCGGCGCCGAATTGCCTTGCCCTTCTGGCGTCTTCAGGCGTATCCGCGTTTGTGCGTATGCCAAGCCTTTTTATGGAATCGCAAATATTAAGAAAACCGCTTAACAGCTTATTCTCTTCCGAGGCGTCTATCATTCTAAGCTGGCCCAAATAGACGTTTCCCCTGGTGCCGTTCAGCGTTATCCAGTCGCCTTCCTTGACAATTTTGCCGTCAACGGAAAATTCCTTCTTGGAATGATCAACGCGCAATGCGCCGCAGCCGACGATGCAGCATTTGCCCCATCCGCGCGCAACCAGCGCCGCGTGCGAGGTCATCCCTCCCCTTGCGGTCAGGATGGCCTGCGCCGCGCGCATCCCTTCCACGTCCTCAGGATTGGTTTCTTCGCGCACAAGGATTACCTTTTTGCCCTGCCTGGCCCATTCCACGGCGTCTTTAGCCGAGAATACCGCCTGGCCGGCGGCGCCGCCCGGGCCTGCGGGCAGGCCTTTGGCTAGAGGCTTCTGCGTCGCTTCCGCTTTAGGGTCAATTATAGGGTGCAGCAATTCGTCCAGTTGGCTCGGGGTGACCCTCGTTACGGCCGTCTCTTTTTTAATAAGTTTTTCCTTCAGCATATCCACAGCCATCTTTACAGCTGCCGGTCCGTTTCGTTTTCCTACGCGGCACTGCAGCATAAAGAGGCAGCCCTTTTCTATTGTAAATTCTATGTCCTGCATATCACGATAATGCGTTTCCAGGCGCTTCTGGTAACTGAATAATTCCTTGTAAATCCGTGGCATTGTCTTTTCCAGCGTTACCAGGTTTTTGTTATGTCCTGATTTTGAATATTCGTTTATCGGGCCGGGCGTGCGTATGCCCGCGACAACATCCTCGCCCTGGGCGTTAATCAGGTATTCGCCGTAAAATTTATTTTCCCCGTTGCCCGGGTTGCGCGTAAACGCGACTCCGGTGGCGGAATCGCTACCCATATTTCCGAACACCATCGTCTGCACGGTCACTGCCGTGCCCCATTCGTCGGGTATGCCCTCTATCCGGCGATAGCTTACGGCGCGCCTGCCGTTCCATGAAGAGAATACCGCGCCTATACCGCCCCACAGCTGCTCATAAGGATCATCGGGGAAATCCTTTTTTAAGACCTCTTTTATCCTGGCCTTGAATAACCCGCAGAGTTTCTTTAAGTCCTCGATTTTCAAATCAGTATCAGTAGAATAACCTTTCTGGTTTTTCATCTGATTCATGATCTTCTCAAGCTGCCTGCGTATGCCTGATTCGTCATCCTTCGGCTCTATACCCTGCGCCTTTTCCATAACCACGTCGGAATACATCATAATAAGCCTGCGGTAGGCGTCATAAACAAAACGTACGTTGCCGCCGCTCTGTTTTGTCAGGCCCGCAATGGTCTTTTCGGTCAGGCCAACGTTGAGCACCGTCTCCATCATCCCGGGCATAGAACGCCTTGCGCCCGAGCGGACTGACACCAGCAGGGGGTTGTCCGGGTCGCCGAATTCCCTTTTCATAAGTTTTTCAACCCGTTTCAGGGCCCCGCTAACCTCCGGGTTTAATCCTTTCGGGTAGCCCTTTTTATTTTTATAATAATAAGTGCAGACCTCCGTCGTTATCGTGAAGCCGGGCGGGACCTGCAGCCGTAAATTCTTATGGCCCGCCATCTCAGCCAGATTCGCGCCTTTTCCGCCGAGCAGGTTTTTCATCCCCTCATTTCCGTCCGCCTTTCCGCCTCCGAATGAATATACATATTTCTTACCCATTACTTCTGAAACCTTCCTTTCTTTAACCAATCATCTTTTCGGTAAGATATTCCTTTAACTTATCTACCGACACCCTGTCCTGCTGCATTGTGTCTCTGTCCCTTACGGTCGCCTTGCGGTCCGAGAGAGAATCCACGTCCACCGTAATGCAAAACGGCGTTCCTATCTCATCCTGCCTCCTGTAGAGCCTTCCTATGGAGGCGGTATCGTCGTATTTTACCTTGAATAACCTGGAGAGCTCAGCGGTTATTGTTTTGCACATAGCCACGATTTCGCCCCTGTTCTTTAACAGCGGCAGGATTGCCGCCTTAACCGGCGCCAGCGCCTTATGCAGCCCCAGCACAACCCTCTTTTCCTGTTTCACGATCTCCTCTCTATACGAATCTATTAGAAACGCCAGCACGGCCCTGTCCACGCCGCCGGACGGCTCTATAACATACGGGACAAACCGTTCCTTGGCTTCCTCGTCAAAATAAGACAGGTCTTTGCCGCTCAGCCTTGAGTGTTGTTTCAAATCAAAATCCGTTCTGTTGGCTATGCCTTCAAGCTCGGACCAGCCCATAGGAAACAAATATTCAATATCCGTGCACGCCTTCGCGTAATGGGCGATCTCGTCTTTCCCGTGAGGCCTTAGCCTTAAGTGTTCTTCCCTGAGCCCGAACCTCAGGTACCAGTTCAGGCGTTCGTCAATCCATTTTTTATGCCATTCCTCGTCCGCGCCCGGCTTCACGAAATATTCTATCTCCATCTGTTCAAATTCTCTCGAGCGGAATGTGAAGTTGCCCGTTGTAATCTCATTCCTGAACGCCTTTCCCGCCTGGGCTATGCCAAACGGGAGCTTGCGCCTGGAGGTGGTGAGCACATTGTCAAAATTTACAAATATCCCCTGCGCTGTCTCAGGCCTTAGATAGATCGCGCTGCCCTGTTCCTCGACGGAACCGACGCTGGTCTTAAACATCAGGTTAAAACGCCTGGGTTCGGTTAAGGCCCCGCCGCACTCGGGGCACTTTTTTTCTTGTGGAGCCCCTTGGTCTAAGGGCCGGGGCTCCCTGCCCGGAGATTTCTGTGTGGGGATTAATTGATCCAGCCGGAATCTTTTTTTGCAGCCCCTGCAGTCAACCAGAAGGTCCGCAAAGCTTTCCACATGGCCCGATGCCATCCACACGGAAGGATGCATCAATATCGCTGCGTCAATCCCTTCCATGTCATCCCTTTCATATACAACGCTTCTCCACCACGCCTCTTTGACATTGCGCTTTAACTCTACCCCCAACGGGCCGTAATCCCATGTGCTCTCCAGCCCGCCATATATTTCGCTGGACTGAAAAATAAATCCCCTACGCTTGCATAACGAAACTATTTTTTCCATTAAATCTGCGTTCATCTATTACCTTTCATCTGCGATCATCTGCGTTTTTCTCATAAAATCCAAAGATTTCGGTTTTAAATGCAGGTGATAATTAAAAAACCGCCTCAGCAGGCTTTCCACCTCCCGGCCAACGTCCGATGAAACCTTGATCCGCGGGATCATTTCCCAGTTAGACCTGCTTATATGCCCTATAAAGTGCGCCGTACCTATGGAGATGGCGACGCTGTCTTTTTCCTTAGCGGCGCAGGCCTCGCACAAGACGCCGCCGTTTTTAAAACTAAACCGCACCTTTTTGTCCAATTTAACGGCGCCGCAGGCGGCGCAATTGCTTACCTGCGGCATAAGACCTAATATAGACAGAAGCTTTATTTCAAAAATCCTTGCGGCCCTTTTTGGGCTTGCGGAACCGCTTAATAATCTCAAGCAGTTGGTCAGGAGCTGAAACATGGCCTCATTTTTTTCACAGACAGGCGTCAGCGAATTTATCAATTCTACAAAATATACGGCGTAAGATGTCTTTTCCAGGTTTTCTCTTATTTCTCCGAAAAATTCCTTTAATTCACACTGCGAAATAGTAAATACATCCTTGGCCTTTCTCTCATAAAATACAACCTCGTTTAAGGTGAATAGTTGCGGGACCGCGCAGTACTGGCCCTTTTGGCCCCTTGCCCCTTTTATGACGCCGTAAATCTTTCCGAATCCCCTTGTATAAAAAGTCAAAAAAAGACTTGTCTCGCGCAAATCCTGTTTTTTTAATAAAACCGCTTCTGTCGTTTGTATCATATACGAAACCTGGTAAAAATCTGAAATAGCAGCAAGGTTGTAAGGAAGCCCAGAAGGGCCCCGATAATTACCTCCGATAAGGTATGAACCCCCTCTTTAATGCGCGTCCTCGCTATAGCGGCGGCCATCAGAAAAGTAAGGATTATTATAAGAGGGTTTGATGTTGAGAAAACTATGATTGTCCATATAGTAAAAACAACAGCCGAATGTCCGCTCGGCATACCGCCGTGCAGGGGGGTGCCTTTGTTAGATAGGGCCTTGCCTATAATTGTCAGCGCCAAGACCACTATTAAGGCTATCACAGTAATATGAAGGGGCGAAGACCTGATCTTGCTTAAACCGCCTACAAAAGAAAACCTAAGATGCCTTGAGAACAACAGATAACCGAATATGGCCGCGGAGATGGCAGACAACAACACCGCCCCCGCGCTGACATCCTTTATTATTCTGGCAAGCGGATGGAAGGTGTCGCTTATAAGGTCTATCGTGTATTCTATAGCGGTATTTATCATCTCGGCCAATAGTACTGTGGTAATCAGGCCCCCCAGGCAGACCAATTCAATCCTGTTAAAGTCCATTACTATCCCCACTAAAAATATTAAAACCGCCACCATAAAATGAAAACGCATATTCCTCTGCGTTCTCAGGACATAGATGAAGCCTTCTATGGCGCAGTTAAAGCTGTCTATAAGCTGCCGCATACCGCCCCCAGGATTTTATTCTGCCTCTCTTCCATGCCCTTCTATCCTTCTTCGCCCCATCGTCATAACCCAACAGATGCAGTATCCCGTGAATTATGTAGAGAAAGATTTCTTCTTTGAAAGTCGCGCCGAACCGCCGCGCGTTATATTCCGCCATCTGGGCGGATACCGCAACCTCTCCGATAAACCCCGTTAGATGTTTACTATCTAACGGGGTAAATCCCTTCAGCGACTTTTTTATCCCGCGCCCTTTTTTTGCGCCGAATGAAATCACGTCTGTGGGCTCATTCCTGTTCAGGAATTTTCGGTTCAGGTCCCGCATCTGTTTATTGTCCACAAATAATAAATTTAGCGAAACGCTGTTTTTTATTCCTTCCGATTCCAGCGTTTTTTCGGCTACCCCCTTCAGGATCCTTATGTCGGGGCAGGCCTTTTTAGTTTCCATTATAACATCAATCTTGTAATTACCGCTCATTTAGGTGCTTGAACTCGACACCGCCGGATACCCAACCCTCGGATGGAATATACCGGTCAATATCTTGGTAAAGGAATCGGCGATCTTGTTTAAGTCTTTCAGCGAAAGGTCGCACTCGTCAAGTTGACCGTCAATGAACTTGTTATTAATTATCTTTTGTGCCAGCATCTTTATCTTAGCCGGCGTCGGCTCTGATAAGGTCCGGCTTGAGGCCTCAACAGCATCCGCCAGAAGGACCACGGCGGTTTCTTTTTTCTGCGGCTTGGGGCCCTGATATCTGAAATCATCTTCTTTTAATTGCGAGTCGTCCTCGGACTTCTCAAGCGCCCTCTGATAGAAATAATATATGAGGCTTGTGCCGTGATGCTGCTCTATGAAGTCCACCAACGAAGACGGCAGCTTATGTTTTTTTGCCAGATCCACACCGTCTTTTACATGATTAACTATTATAAGAGAACTCATTGTGGGCTTAAGCTCCTCGTGCCGCGATTTTGGTTCCAGTTCATTCTCGCTGAAATACTCCGGCTTGTCCAGCTTGCCTATGTCGTGATAGTACGCGCCCACCCTTGCAAGCAGCGAATTTGCGGAAATGGCGTCACAGGCCGCTTCTGCCAGGTTGCCTACAATAAGGCTGTGGTGATATGTCCCCGGCGCCCGCAGTATCAGGTCCTTTAAGATAGGGTTATTCAGGTCCGAAAGCTCAAGCAGGGTAATATTCGTCGTGATATTGAAGAGATTTTCGAAAACCCCCAGCAGGCCCATGACCAGGAAGCTTGAGATAATGCCGCTTCCGAATCCCCAGCAGGCCTCTCTAAAAAATACCACCGCGGGGCCTCCCCTAAAAAGCCCGAAACAACTTATGGTTAAAAAATTAAAAATGCCGACTAGGAGGCCCGCGTTCAACAACCGGCTGCGCCGCCTCGCGTTCCTTGCCACGATCGCCCCAAGGGTCCCGCCCAAAAATATAATCAGGAAAAGATCCAGCCTGCCCTGAATAATCAGGCCGAAGATCAGGCTGATAATCAGCGTAGTTATGAAAGAGGTGCCGAAAGACACTAACAGGACCAGCAATATGCTTATACCGGCTATCGGGACCAGGTACAGGTTAAGAGGGGTTATTATGCATATTTCAAAAATGACCGCGGTCATAAAAATCATTATAGCCAGCAAAAACAGGTTCTTGACACGCAAAAA
>Ga0105164_10000395_pt1 | contig 31648 bp, 38 predicted proteins | sample VDWuncwatermetaG_FD_89674 | JGI IMG/M metagenome (GOLD analysis project Ga0105164, IMG submission 89674) | Wastewater microbial communities from Netherlands to study Microbial Dark Matter (Phase II) - VDW unchlorinated drinking water | ecosystem: Environmental > Aquatic > Freshwater > Drinking...
CTGCGTTGCAAGATCCTCAATCGCTTCACCGCGCTCGGGATGCCGAAGTCGGAGGTTGTCGCGTGAACGCGCTTACGGGAGGGGCGGATTCCGTGTGAGGCGGGGATTTGTGCAACAAAGCCTATCATTATTGCATTATTCTGGACTCTATCAACGTTGAATTTTGTTGAAAAACGTAATACGGCTTATCTCTTCACCCCCTGTAGCACGCCCCAGATGTTTGGGTCTTGTCCGCCGTCGAGCTTGAAGATGGAGATGCCGCGGACACCGAGTTTCTTGGCGAGCGCTATCTTTTGATTGACCGCTGTGGCGTCGATCCAATCGAGCATGCGGAAGCTCAAGTGGGAATTGTAGGTCGTCGCGTAGAGGCTCGCGGCAGAGGCGGCGACGAGCGCCGCATTGGGAGCCGCCGATACCGGTGCCGAAGAAGTGGGCGTTACCTGCCCTGAGCTTGTCGAAGGGGTCGAAGTGGCATTGTCCCCTCCTGGAACATAGGTGAGCGTCATCTCGCCCGAGGCGCTACGCGTCGGCGTGATACCGTATTGCTGTTGTATCTGGAGTGCATAGCCGGGATTGAACGTCCAGAGGATGTCGTAGAGATATTCATTGTTTGCATAGGCGGTTACGCTGTATTCGTAGCCGTAGGTCGGCACGCCGATCTCGATTTTGCCGCGCTTGATGTCTTTCATCGCGAGCTTGACGACCTTCTCCACCCACGCGGGATCGGCGATCGGCGCGTAGAGCGCCGACGACGAAGCGGCCGCGGCGGCGAGCTTGAGGTCGACTCCCTGCTGATCGTATGCCATGATGCGCACGCGATCGCAGTATTTATTGATGGCGGTAAAATCGTTGGCATAGATTTCGGCGTCCGGCGGAATCGTCGAACCGTAGTATCGCGAATCGGTCGGCGTACGCGCCTCGATCGTGCACATCACCCACTTCTTGCCCATCCGCCGATAGAGCCCCTTGAGGAAGGTCGCGAAATGCTTTTTGTCTTCCGCGTGCTTGCCCTCGAAGTCGATATCGATGCCGTCGTAGCCGTTCGTTTTGACCGTCTTTACAATCGCGTCCTCCAATCCCTGTCGTGGTTTGCTTTTACTCAAGATGGCATGCATCGCACCGGCGTCGTTCCACATGACGGTCGGGATCACGCGCACTTTTTGCGCTTTGGCGGCCGCGATGAAGCTCGTCCACGGCTCCTGATCGAGCTTGCCGTTGTCTGCCAGCGTGCCGTCGGATTTGACCGAATAGACGAAGGGATTGACCTCGGTGAGCGCATTGAGATGCGGCAATACGTCGGCCGTGCCGGTCGCCGCGCGCCAATACGGGATCCAGCCGGATATTTCAAATGACGCCGCAGATGCCGACAGCGGCGCACAGAAAATAAACGTGAGAATAAGATATTTTAAATGTCTCATGGGAAATTCAGTATAGCATCATACATCGTTGCAACGCGAAATATGAAAATATGGATATCGCATCTCCATATCTCTGTGTTTACCCGAGCATCTTTTTGGTTTCGTCTTCGATCATCTTCTGAATACGGCCCTCGAACATGCGCATCATGAGCGGGAGCTTAGCGTACAATTCAAACGAATGATCTTTGACTTCCAGCGTGCCCGAGATGTGATTTTTCTGCGCGGTAAAGGCGAAATTGAGCACATTACCCTGCCACGCTTCCGTCACATCGGTGAGGTGCGCGGCCATTTGCGCGCGGGATTCGTTGAGTATCTTTTTGACATGCGTGATCGCGCCGATCTGCGTATCTTTGTGCGGGATGGATACCTTCATAACGAGGCTATCGTACTACAAAATATACGGGGTTCAAAATGCGGCGCCTCGTCAATACCACGTCGCCCGGCCGTCGCCATCAAGAGGAATCGTCGGCCCGAGATATCTTGACCGACGATAGAACGACAAGTCCCACAATGCTTTGACCGAAGCGGGGATCTCGCGCAGGTAGCCATTGATGATCCCGCCTTGGCCCTCGGCCACGACGCCGTATGCATTGAGGCCGAGATGCCGCGCGATATAGAGCGCGCGCGGCAAATGAAAATCCTGCGTGACGATCGTCGCCGATCGTGCGCCGAAAACCTTGATCGTGCGGTACATACTGCTGTAGGTGTCGAAACCGGCATGATCGAGAAAAATGTCGCGCGCGGGTATACCCGCGTCGATGAGATAGGCGCGCACGGGGGTCACTTCGTCGTAATTGGTCTCTCTGTTATCGCCGGTAACGAGGATTTTCGATACCTTGCCCTTGACATACAAACGGATCGCCATGTCGGCACGGTCGGCGAGGATAGGCGACGGCCGCTTGCCCACCACCGACGCGCCCGGGATGATGGCGACTTCGGTCGCGGGCACGTCATCGAGCCATACATAGGTGTAGGGCCGCATCGCACTGCGCATCGCAATCGGCGCGAGCAACATCATCACCAAGACGGTACAGACGAGCGTCACGCCGATCTTCACATATACGAGAAGAGTGCGCATGCGCCCATTTTACTACAATTTGCCATGCACGGCCAAAAACACCGTGGTCGTGACCATACCGTTTTTAGAGATTTTGACTCACTGGAGGGCAAACCGGGTGGTTGCCCCGGGATATGTGGTCTCCATCCAGCGCATAAGCCCGTGATGCCCCGATGGCCATACACGCTATAAGCGCCGAAATTATCGTTATCTTCCTCATAATGGTTAATTATTGGCTTAAAATCGTACCTCCGGCCGCGACTTCGACCGGAGGATATCTTTATGGCCCGGGGTGGATTTTTGTGCAAGAGCCGCGTATACTCGGACATTATGAGGACAAAAAGGCAAAATAGTGGTGGAAAGAGGCCGAAAAGAACCGTCGCCGCTCCTGAATCTCCGAAGGAGACCGTTTTCCCCATGCGCATCAACCGGTATCTCGCCCTCCAAGGCCACAGCACCCGCCGCGGAGCCGATGAGATGATCGAAAAAGGCCTCGTCTTCCTCAATCGCCGCAGGGCCGTACTCGGCGACATCGTCCAAAAGTCCGATACCGTCGAAGTCCGCCGCAGAGGCAAGATGCCCGTCTATGTCTATCTCGCCTTCAACAAGCCCGGCGGTGTCAACACCCACAAGGAAGATACCGGCCAGCCCTCCGCCGTCACTGCTTCGCATAAAACTTCGCAAGTGCACGGCAAAGCTCAGGAGGGCCAGAAGGATGCCGTGGGTATGTTGCCCAAGGAAATGCGGCAACTCAAACTCTTCCCGCTCGGCCGGCTCGACAAAGATTCCGAAGGTCTCCTCATCCTCACCAACGACGGCCGCGTGACTGATCGCTTGCTCAATCCCGTCTACAATCACGAGAAGACCTATGAAGTGAAGACCAAGATGCCGTTGAGGTCCAACTTCAAACAAAAGATGGAAGCGGGCGTCAACATCGAAGGCTACACGACCAAGCCGTGCAAAGTCGATATCCTCGGCGAGAAACGCTTCCGCGTCACCTTGACCGAAGGCAAGACCCACCAGATCCGCCGCATGTGCGTGGCACTCTTCAATGAAGTCGCATCGCTCAAACGCATCAGTGTGATGAACATCCGCCTCAACAATCTGCCTTTGGGCGGATATCGGGTGATCGAGGGAAGAGAACGCGAGGAGTTTTTGAAAGAACTGCGGTTAGTGTAGAACTAACGACAGTGGTACTCATAATCTCCAAGAGCAATTCGTGGTGCTCGCGCCATGCATTATTTTTGTGTGGTTGCCTTTTTATGAACAGAGACGCGCGAAAAACCCAGTGTGCCTATATAGCAAGTTGAAAGCCACAGCAATGCACCGAAGCCCGGCCACACTCCATACCAAAGGGACGAAAACACGATAAAGAGCCATAACAGGGTAAGGAACCCAAACATGCCGACAATCACGTTTCTTTGTGTCTTTGAGATCATTGAAAGTACCCTACCATGAACAACCCCCAAATCCAACACTACTTCTCCAAATCCAAGACCTCATCGATCCGTATCCGGGCGACGAATTCGGGGACGTGGCTTACTAAGACCATGGCGCCTTCGTAGTCGCTGAGCGCTTTGGCTATGACCGGCAGGTGGCGGAAGTTGATATGGTTGGTCGGCTCGTCGAGGATGAGGAGGCCGGAACGCTCGAGGACGAGGCGGGCAAATGCGACCAAGCCTTTTTGACCTTCGGAGAGATGGCCGATGCGTGTGTGGATGATGTCGGCGGTGATGAGAAATCCCGCCGCGATCGCGCGCATTTTTTCTTCATCGGGCTTGGGCATCGCATCTTCGAGCGATTTGTACACCGTGTCGTCAAAGTTGAGTGTCGAAAAATCCTGTCGGTAGTAGCCGACCTTGACCCCCTCCCCTATCGAAGCGCCCGTCGCCGTGCCGGTCGCGATCGATTCGAGCAGTGTGCTCTTGCCGATGCCGTTTGGGCCTTTCAATAGCAGGTGCTTGCCGCGCTTGAGCGAGACATTGGCTTTGTGCGAGACCGATTTATGATTCTTGATCGTATTGTAAGCATTGATATGCAGGATCTCGCCCTTGATGTCTTGCACGGGGATGATGAACGGCTTGATCGTCTTGTCTTCTTTGCGCACATCGACCTTCTCTTCTTCCATCTCTTCGACCTGCGTGCGCATCTTCTTGGCTATCAAGCGCATCTTGCCGCCCTTGTGCGCAAAGTAGTTGATCTTGTCTTTGTTGGCCTGTATCTCTTTGGCAAGCAGGGCGTTCTTGCGATTCTCGCGCTCAATGCGCTCGGTGATCTGCTTGACCACGTTGAAATAGTTACCCGTGTATTGTTCGACCTTGCGCGTGCGCACATCGAGATAGAGCACGCCGTCGGAAAAAGCATTGAGAAAGTCCGCATCGTGCGAGATCACCACCACAGTCTTGGGGTATTCGATGAGGTACTCGGTGAGATGCTTGATCCCCGCATGATCGAGATTGTTGGTCGGCTCATCAAGCAAAAGCAGATCGGGATTCTGAATGAGCGCGGAAGCGAGCAAGAGCCGCGCCTGCTGACCGCCGGAGAATGAGCGGATGATGCGGTCGTGCACTTTTTCATGGCCTTTGAGATTGACCACTTCGAGCGCTTCGTCGATGCGCGGGTCGATGTCGTATATTTTTCCTCGCCCGCCCGAAGCCTTGCTGTGCCCTCCCTTAGCTTTATGCGAAGGAGGGGCGAAGGAGGGTTGAGAGAAGCATTTCTCGAAGAACTCGCGAACCGTGAGATTCATCTCCGCGCGCGGGATCACCTGGCGCGAGGTGGCTATGGTGAGCCCGCGCGGTATGTGCATCTCGCCGTCTTCGATCGCGTGCGCGCCGGTGATGAGACCGAATATCGTGCTCTTGCCGGCCCCATTTTGGCCCATGATCGTGATCTTGCTTCCGCGGCGGATGTTGAAATCCACCTCATCGAGAATGGGTTTTTGCGGACCATATTCAAAAGATGCGCCTTCGAAGCGCACAATCGTTTCTTCTTTTGCCATGCGACATACCTTACTGTATTTACGCACGAATAGAAAGCCGTGTTATCTCTTTTTGGCGCGCGGAATCATCGGTACTTTGGCCCCCGCTTTGCGCGCCTCGGAGAGGCCTATCGCGATCGCTTGTTTTCTGCTCGCCACTTTCTTATTGGAACGGCCGCTTTTGAGCCTACCTTCTTTGAACTCGCGCATAACTGTCGCGACTTTCTTTTGCGCGCCTTTGGAATATTTTTTCTTGGACTTTTTCTTTGACATAGATCATTACCTGAAAGGATCTTCTCCGCGAATGAGCCGGATCAACACCATAATGACGGCGATGACCAGCAAAAGATGAATAAACCCGCCCAGCGTATATGCAGACACCAACCCCAAGAACCACAATATGATGAGCAGTATGGCGATGGTGTAGAGCATAATATAGTGGCGATTGTTACATTCGGTGCGTGAGTTTAGGATGAACAAAGATCATTGACAAGCGAGACACGAAGTCCATAATCGGCAGTAACGATTATGGGGCCTAAAAAATATGAGAAAAACATCTAAACATCTCACTTCGCTTTCCTCGCTCGCGGTCGAGTTTGAACGGGAAGAAGACGGGCGCTGGATCGCCGAGATCCCGAAACTTCCGGGAGTCTTGGCATATGGCGCCACCAAACGCGAAGCTTTGCAGAAAACGTATGCGATTGCGTTGCGTACCCTTGCCGACAATGTCGAGGAAGGCAATTTATTGACTCCGATTTCGCGTCTTTTTGGACATGGAATGGCACGCCGTTAAAGCATCGAAAGTTCTGCGAGCACTTGTGGCGCTCGGCTGGCATATCAAAAGGCAAAAAGGCTCGCACAGAATCCTCGCCAAGTCTGGTTTCCCCGATGTTACTTTTGCTTTCCATGACGGCGAAGAGATTGGCCCGCGCATGCTTTCGCGTATTGCAAAATACACAGGGCTTGCACCGGAAAATGTATAACCATGCTCATCCTCATCACCATCGCGGCCTTTTTTTCCACCCTCGTCGGCGGGATTTTTGCTTTGCGTTTGCGGGATCGGCTTCATCTCATTCTGGGCTTCAGCGCCGGAGCGATCATCGCCGTCGCTTTTTTCGACCTGCTCCCCGAGGCTCTTGATCTCGCGGGCGGCGCGTATTCCGCAAGTACGATCCTCGCGGTCACGGTCGTCGGCTTCGTTGCCTATCTTGCGCTCGATCGCATGGTCTTGCTTCACGGACACGGCCAACATCACGAAGGCCTTTCTGCGCAGGCAGGCCATTCATATCGCGGCATCGCGGGCGCGGGTAGCCTTTCGTTTCATAGCTTCCTCGACGGCGTCGGCATCGGCCTCGCTTTTCAAGTTTCCACCGCGGTCGGCGCAGTCGTCGCGGCGGCCGTGCTCACGCATGATTTCTCCGATGGCATCAATACGGTCGGCATGATACTCAAGAACGGCGGGGAGCGGAGACGGGCATTCCGCTGGTTGCTCGTGGATGCGATGGCGCCCGTGCTCGGCGTGCTCTCGACGCTCTTTTTCGTACTGCCCCCGACGCAACTCGGGCTCCTCCTCGCGCTCTTCGCCGGATTCTTCCTCTACGTCGGCGCGAGCGACCTCATCCCCGAAAGCTACCACGCGCATCCGAAGCATTGGACGACCATTCTCACGATCGCCGGCATCGCCACGCTCTATATCATCGTCAAGCTTGCGAGTTTTTAAAGTATGCTCACCTATATACAAGCGATCATTTTGGGGATACTTCAGGGCGTGTCTGAACTTTTTCCTATCTCAAGCCTCGGGCACAGCGTCGTGCTTCCCTCTCTCGCGGGGTGGGAGATCAACACGCGAGACCCTTTTTTCCTGACATTCCTCGTCGCCACGCACCTCGCGACCGCGATCGTATTGCTCGGATTTTATTGGCGTGACTGGATCAAGATCATTGCCGGTATCTTTCGCGCACTGCGTATCCGCGAGATATCCGGCGACGACACCTACGCCAAGCTGGGGTGGCTGCTGATTGTGTCGACAATACCTGCGGGGATACTCGGGCTTCTTTTTGAAGATCAAATCCGCATGATATTCATCTCGCCGCGCTCCGCCGCTCTTTTCTTGGCGCTCAACGGCATCCTATTGTTCGTCGCCGAACGCTTGCGCCGGCGCGCCATCGCCAACGTCGACTCAAATCCCGACGCGCACATCGCCAAGCTCTCATGGCGGGAGGGCATCCTCGTCGGCGCTCTGCAAGCGCTCGCGCTCATTCCCGGATTCTCGCGCACGGGCGCGTCGCTCGCGAGCGGACTCTACGTCGGACTCTCGCACGAAGACGCCCTGCGCTTCTCATTCCTGCTCGCGACCCCGATTATCGGCGCGGCCGCCGCATTAAAAATTCCCGAGCTTCTCGCATCGGGCAACGCTCACATGATCAACATCGCGCTCCTCGGCGCCGTCTTCGCGGGAATCTTCGCATACCTTTCGGTCACATTCTTGAGCCGGTATTTCCACACCGAACGCCACACACTCATTCCTTTCGCTATGTATTGTCTCATCATCGGCATCGCGGCGAGCATCTATCTCTTATAATTTCAGCGTATCCTCAGCGGTGAGATTATCCGGCGTTTGAGGAGGCTTTTTCTTGCCGCTACCGCTCACAAACCATGCGAAGGCGAATGCGGCAAGTCCGAGCAAAAGCGAGGCGATTGCGTGCTTGTAGTGGATTTTGGCCGCGCCTTCAATATAGCCGGGCATCTGCGGCGGCAAAGCCCCTGCCGGCGTTACCCAATAAAAATACGCAAGGCCCATAAAGGCTGCGCCGATAAGCATGACGAGCAGATTCAAGAGGATTTTAAACATACACCCATTCTATCGACATGTGTCGAAGTATGCAAAAAGATATTCACACCGTATTCACCCCGCCTTTGTAATATGTCTGCTAGGATGCTTGTATTAACAGATATTAGCAGAATTAATTACTAAATTGTATGTTTAAGAAATCTATTGCCATTGCCACGACGCTTGCGACCCTCGCGATTGCGGCTCCGGCGTTTGCACAAGGCACAGGAACACCGTCAACCTCGGGAACGACTTCCACCACGACGACCGTCGCGACAAAGATCGCCTGCGTCGGCGCGGCGGTCAACGCACGCGAGAGTGCCCTTGGCGCGGGTGTCGCGACGCATGCGACCGCAGTGCAGGCGGCATATGCGGCACGCGCGACAGCTCTCAGCCAGGCGTACACCAAGACGACATTCAAAGATGTCAGAACGGCTGTGAAGGCCGCGTGGTCCGCCTTTACCGCATCGACCAAGAGTGCGGCAAAGACTTGGAAGACGGCACGAAAGGATGCATGGGCGACATTCAAGACAGCCGCCAAGGCGTGCAAGGCTCCCGGCGACATCGCGGATCACGGCCATTCGGGATCTGAAGTCAGCGGAGAATAATCGAGAGATTTTTGAAGGTATCGGAAAACCCCGCGTCAAACGCGGGGTTTTCTTTGTGCACAAGGCCGGGGAAAACCGAATGATAAAGGGGGTGTACCATAAATAGGGACATTACCAGAATTTCCCTTCTTGAATATGGACACACCATTATCACACAATCCGTTTGCGTTTTATATCGAGCGACTCAGGCACGCCGGAGGGGCGCTTGGCTTATCGGAGATTGAGTGCGGCGCTCTCGAAAAACCCGACACCATCATCGAGCGCGACATCCCGCTCACGCGAGATGACGGCACGCGGGAGACCCTGCGCGCCTATCGCGTACAATTCAATAATCTTCGCGGCCCGTACAAAGGCGGCATCCGTTTTCATCCGGCGGCCGATCTCGACGAAGTGAAAGCGCTCGCGGCCGCCATGGCGATCAAGTGCGCCGTCATCGGCATCCCATTCGGCGGCGGCAAAGGCGGCGTGCAATTCAACCCGAAAGAATACAGCGCCGCAGAGATCGAGCGCGTCGCGCGCGGATTCGTGCGCGCGATGGGCGATACGCTCGGCGTCGACCGCGACATCCCCGCTCCCGATCTCTACACCACATCCGCGATCATGGGCTATATGCTCGATGAATATGAAAAGATGAATAAACACAGCGAGCCGGGCATGATCACCGGCAAACCGATCGTCCTCGGCGGGAGCCTCGGCCGCGATCGGGCGACCGCACAGGGCGGCGTGTACGTGCTCGAACACATGATCGACACGCTCGAACTCGACCGATCGCACTTGCGCGTGGCCGTGCAGGGATTCGGCAATGCCGGTTTCCACGCCGCACGCATCCTTCATGCGCTCGGTTACACGATCGTCGGCCTCTCCGACAGCAAAGGTTCGCTCATCGGCGTGCAAGGCCTTGATCCCCTGCGCGTGCAAAAAGCCAAACAAGAATACGGCACCGTCGCAGGTCTGTATTGCCCGGACGGCGTGTGCGACGAAGTACAGATGGAAAAAGACGGCGTCTCGATTGGCGCCAATGAAGATCTGCTTGCGATGGACTGCGACATCCTCATTCCCGCCGCATTCGACAACCAGATCACCGGCGAGAACGCGCCGCGCATCAACGCCAAAATAATCCTGGAATTGGCCAACGGCCCGACGACGCCCGAAGCCGATGCGATATTGAAGCGACGCGATATCAAAGTGATCCCCGACGTGCTCGGGAATGCGGGCGGCGTCGCGGTGTCGTATTTTGAATGGGTGCAGAATAAGCAGGGCTACTATTGGACCGAAGAAGAAGTCTTGTCGCGCCTCAAGCCGATCATGGTCGCGGCGTTTCAATCGGTGTGGGACACCGGCATGGAAAAACATGTGACCATGCGCGACGCCGCGTTCCTCCTCGGCGTGGAGCGCCTCGCGACGGCACTGCGCGCGAGAGGCACCGCTTGATATGTAAAAAGGAGAAGCCGCTCAGTACCCGGTCCGTACGGAAGAAATTCTTTGTGAACGAGACCTAAAACTCGATGAGCATGATTGATATGCCCATAGTGTAGCATTATTTAAGTGGGGGTGGTAGTAGCTTTTACTGCCCGCGCGTATAAGACGTAAGCAGGTCCAGGAATGGCGTAGTGCCCGTCGCGTTAAGCGGGAACGCATTACTTACATTCGCGACAGGTGCCACGTTTAAGAAATAGTAGTATGGATTCGCCCAAGACCAGACGCCGCCGGGTCCGATGTAATCACCGGTCTGATACGTGTCGAAGCTATGCACGGACATGTCGACATTATTACTCTTTAAATATGCGATAAATCTGTCTGCTACGGACAACCATTGCGCGTCCCACTGAGGCGATGTATCGGCTGGAATACCGAACTCACCGACATATCCCTTTGCATTGTGTGCCTGAAGCCACTGCACAAACGACGTAACGCGATTCACGCCGACATTCACCGTCGCGCCTTGTTGATTGAACGTTTTCGAATAGGTCGTGCCTGTATCGTCGAAATATACATGCGCCTCATACACGAGATTGTTCGAGGTGTCGGAGAGCGGAAACGTCGGATTGTTCGTGGCCCAGTTCTGTGCGGCATCCCACGCGTCTCCCGCGACATATATCGTCGTGGTCGCATCGACCGCGCGAATTGCGTTGATGGCCGCCTGCGCCGCGTTGGGCCACGAGCTCGCCGAGGGCATATCGTGCGGCTCGTTCATGAGACCATAGGCATGTAAGCCGGGGGTGCCCGCGAGCGCGGTCGCCAAGCGAGTCCATAAATCGACGAAGGCGCTGATGGGTACTTGGGCGCTGTCAATGGGATCTCCGATGGCGTTGCCGCTACAATTGGCCAAATTCGTGCTGTAGCGACCGCTGTTGTGGATGTCGATGACGACGGTCATGTTCTTGGACGCCGCGTAATTCAGGAACGCCTGTATCTGCGCAACATAGCTCGCGTCCAGTGCGGAGTTGAGGGTTGGCTGCAATCTTTGCCAACATACATACAGCCGTATTGTCGAGAAACCCCTATCGCTTAAATAATCCACGTCGTTGTGACCCGGCAACGTGAAGTTCTGCTGCTGATAGAGCGCGCTTGCGATACCTGCGCCTATCCGCGTCGTCGAGGTGGTGAATACCTTATCTGTCGAAGTCGAGGCGCGACTCGATGCATCGGTGGAAACGACGGCATAGTGGTAGGTCGTCCCGGGTGAGAGACGCACGAGCGTCACCTGATGCGCACCTACCATGACGCTGTCCGTCGCCGTGAGGCCGTAGGCACCGGTGATGCCGTATACGACTTTCGAGTCGGATGAGGTGTTGGTGCGCCAGGTGATCCGGGCACCCGCGGCCGCGGGCGTCCCCGCGGATATGTTTGAAAGAGTCGGCGCGCCGTAACTCCTGTTCGTGCCGCTGAAGCGCGCTCCTCTCGTCAAGCGAATATGGCCCTTCAGGTTTACTCGCGAAGATGCGGCGGCCAGCATCGGGAAGACGAACACCGCGATCATTACGATACTCAAGAACTTTCGAACATTTGATCCGCTCATATTCAGTTCGCGCTCGTAGAAGTGGCGATATCGCTGACGATAGCCGGCGATACCACCGGCGCGGGGTTGGAATCGACGACGTTCACCGTGCGGGTCGAGGTGGCGGTGCCGGCGGCGTTGGTGGCGACGTAGCTGATCGTATGCGTGCCAGCCGCCGAGGTGTCGATAAACGGCACATTCATCAATACGCCGTCAACGAACGTATGCAGACCGAGATTCCGATCTTCGGCGGTCGGGCCCGTGATCACGGCGCCGAGGTCGGCATAAGTGTCCCCCACCGAAAGATGCGTCGGATTGATACCGTGAATCTCGATGTCGGGCGGCAGGTGCGGGATCAGCGCGCTTGTGCCGGAGGCGACTCCTCCCGTGGAGGTGTCTCCTCCGGCACTTGCGCTTGCGGCTGTCTGGCCGGCAGCCGCGACCATCGCTTTGAATTGCTCGGCCGTCACGCATGTGTTTCCAACGCACAATTCATTTTTCGCACGCACGCTCTCGGCAAAAAAGACATGGATACCGTTGCCCGCATTACCGAGCCATGCCACAAGCGCGTCCTTAAACGTGCCGGTGATGACGGCGATCTCCTTGACGGCGTTCACCAACGCGGCGATAAGCGGACGATCCTGGAGGGTGAGATAGCGCGGGGCGCTATCGCAAGGGCGGACGGCCGACGGGCCGGAGCCGGGGTCGCGCGCTTCGTCAGCAGACGAAGACGCGTGACAGGGAGCCACCATGGATCCGACTGCCTCGGGAATCGCATGCTGCACATTTTGCGCGGAGAAGCCCGCGTATTGCGTCGCCGTGTCGAGGCCGGAGGTAGCGTTCCAGTGATATTGAATGGGATCGAGCTTTACGATGTCGGCGAGGCCGCGCGAGAACGCGCCGTCGATGTTCTTGAGCCGTTCGTCGGATGAGACGGAGAGATTGCCCGAGGCGTCGGTCGTCAAGGTACCCGCGCCGAAGTTGGAGAAGCGCACGGTGCCGGTGGTGGAGAGTTGCGCGGTGGGCGAGGTGGTGCCGATGCCGATGCTGCCCGTTGAAAGCGTTGTATCGGCGGCGAGGTTGGTGCCGAAGATGAGATTGCCGAGATTGAGTTGATTCGATCCCGTCTGCGAAAGGCCGTTGCGCACGCCATTGCCGATCAATATATTGCCCGAGCCGGTGGTGATGCTGGCGCCGGTCGTGTTGAATTGCCCGAGCATGGTGTTGTTGCTGCCGGTCGTGACGTCGTAGCCGGCTCGGTAGCCGAGGAGGGTGTTTCTCGTCGCTCCCGTCGAGAAGTTGAAGCCGTTTTGGTAACCAACCAGGACGTTACCGACCGCATTTGCATAGGCGATCGCATTGCCGTTACCCGCGGCTTCGCCGATCGCGACGTTGTTGCTGCTGGTCGTGGTCGCGTAGCGCATGACGTCCATGCCGATGCCGATGTTAGCGCCGTTGTTTACTCCGTTGCCGAGCGAACGAAAACCGATGCTGACATTATCATTTCCCGTCGTATTGCTTTCGAGCGCTCGGGTGCCAAGGCCGGTATTGTTTTGGCCGGTCGTGTTGGAGTGGAGCGTGGTGTATCCGAAAGCATCGTTTGAAACGCCATACGTATTGGAACTTAAGGCCAGATAACCGACCGCCGTGGAATTACCACTGTTTGCGGCCTGGACAACCATGTTTTTCAAAGCTTGGTACCCCACCGCCGTGCTATAGCTCGTCGAGGTCGCGAGATTGAGCGCCTGATACCCTATTGCGGTGTTGAATAGACCTGACGTGAGCGAGCTTGAGGTTGCATTCGCAATGATTGCGGCGCCGGCGCCGGGCCCGATCGCCAGAATTTGGGACGCTGATGAGGATGCATATAACGCATTGGCGCCGCCTATTCTGTAGCCTGAAGTGTCGTTCGTATTGACAAAGCCGCCGACGTCGAGCGCGTAGAAGGGCGAGGAATTCCCGATGCCGACATTGCCCTGGACGATCAGCCCGTTGCTTGGCGCCGCAATGTTGTAATTCGCGCCGATCGACGCGCCTCCCGAGACGGCGAGCCTGGAGAGCGGCGTGGTCGTCCCGAAGCCGATGTTGACCCCGAAATTGATGATGTCGCTGTTTGCTCCGAAAGTGAGCGTCCGGCCCGGGGCGACGCCGCTGATGAGCGAATTTTCCTGGAAGACGAGGTCTGCGCCCTGGCCCGCGGCGCCGATGATCACATTGGAACCGGGAGACCCGAAAGAGACCGTCTCCGCTCCACTCGTCGTATCGATACTCAAGAGCGGCGTGCCGGTCGATGAAGTCGCTATCGTCCATGCATAGGGGGAATTATTGGGTATGGTGGAGGTCGACTTCACGGAATAGTTGAGGAGTCCTCCGCTGAAAATCGGCGTTCCTGCAAACGTCGGCGACGTACTGAAGACGACCGATCCGGTCAAGGTTCCACCCGAAAGCGGCAGGTAACCGGCGATGCTCGCGCCGCTGATCGAGCCGCCCGCGATCGTCGGCGTGTTGATGGTGGTGTTGGTGAGTTGGTCGATGCGTGTCGATGCGGGGAACGGCGAGAGTGTGCCGTTGCCGGCGACGATCTGCGGGAACGAGCTCGGTGACTTCTGGATAGCGAGGTAGGCGTCGAAACTGCGGAGGAAGCTTGAAAGCACCGTGAGGGAGGCGGTGTCGTTCGTACTCTGTTGCGTAACGGTCTTCTCGACATTAAGCAGGCTCAGTGTAAATTGGTTGTTGGATGACGTTGCGTGCCCCGTGGACGTTTGATGGGATGCCGCCACTGCGCTCGGCACTTGCCTATCGCCCGTAGGCTGCGGAGGTACCGCGGTATCGGCGTACGATCGCACGGCTATGGCAGGTTGCGTGTTCCTCACGTGCAATGCTTCAGGTAAGCCCCCCCCCCGCAAACGAGAACATGCCATGCACAAAAAGAGCGATCGCGGTGAATGCGGCGGCTATGGGGGACATGGAGGTATTATACCTTTCCGCTTACGTCAGTGACGCGAGAGTTCTGGGGATACTAGCGTCGTGTACTATTACCAATCGATCTCGATCTGCTGATCTTGTTCGGGGGCAATCGCATCCACACCAAGGAAATCACGGATGCGTTGCGAGAGAAACAGCTCCGACTTGGGCTCTCCCATCACCGTGAAGACGCGCTCCAGCGATTCGCCCATGCGTTCGACAAAATCCAGGAGGCCGTCGCGATCTTTGTGGCCGGAATAACCGGTGAGCGAGGCGATCCGCGCACGCACGCGCACTTTTTCGCCATCGATCGTGATACGTTTCTCGCCGTCCTCGATGCGGCGGCCCAATGAGCCGGGCGCTTGGTAGCCGACGAAGAGCACCATCGCGTTGAGGTCGGCAAGGTAGCGCTTCTCGTGCGCGCGGATGCGTCCACCGGAGGACATCCCCGCGCCCGCGATTATCACCTTTGGATCGGGCAGTGCATGGATCTCGCGGGATTCGGCCGCGTCGCCGGTGAGCGTGAGACCATCAAAGGTGAAAGGGTCGTTGCCGCTTTCAAAACGCGCCCGCACTTCCGCATTCAAGAGATCCTTATGACGGCGAAACACATCGGTCACTTTGATCGCGAGCGGCGCATCGAGGTACACCGCGATCGGCGCCATCGATCCGTCCTCGATCATCTTCTCTATCTCATAGAGCAAGATTTGCGTGCGTTCGATCGAGAACGACGGGATCAAGAGCGTCCCGCTACGTGTACGCGCATCTTCAATCGCGCGACGCAGTACGTCGGTGCGCTCCGCGCGATCTTCGTGTACGCGATCGCCATACACGCTTTCCATCACGAGGTAATTCACGCCGTCGGGAATCTCGGTGTCGTTCAAGAGCGGCTCGGGAGAATTGCCGAGATCGCCGGTGAAGAGGATCGAGCGCGGTCGCGCGGAGGCGGCGGTGTTTTCGGGTGTCTCGCAGGCCGACGGGCCGAGAGTCAGCGCTGGCCCAGCAGGGCCAGACAGCGACCCGAAAACACCGCCACCTCCGCGCGACATCTTCACCATCGCCGAACCGAGAATATGCCCCGCATCGAGAAACTCGACTGTCGCCGAACCGACCTCGAACGGCTGATGATATTCCCGCGTACGCCACAGCGCCAATGCGCCCGCCGCGTCTTCTTTTTGGTACATCATTGTACAACCATTGCGCCGCATGTCATTTTCCATCACATTGACGGCATCTTCAAACATCAGCTCGGCCAAGTCGCGCGTCGCCGCGGTCGAGTAGATCGTGCCCTTGAAGCCGTCATGCACGAGCTTGGGAATGCGCCCGATATGATCGGCGTGCGCGTGCGTCACGATGAGCGCATCAACTGATCTCGGGTCGTATTGAAACGGCTGGGCATTGCTTATGTCGCACACATGCGCCGAGATTTTCTTAGCGGATACTTCCGCTGTAGAAAATCCAAGTGTGGTCGCGAAGCGAGCCACCGCCGAGATTTTCTTATCGGGTACTCCCGATTTAGAAAATCCAAGTGTGGTCACGGAGTGAGCCACCTCCCGCTCCAGCGCACCGCAGTCTATGAGAATGCGCACATCACCTGTATCCAGCAGAAAATTCGCCCCCGTCACCGTCCCCGCCCCGCCGTAGAATGTCACCGAGGTTTTGTGTGCCATATCTGTCATAGATACCGTTTGCAATAACCATGTTTCTTTATCTAAAGTACCCGCTCCCGTATGATCGGGTCCAGCGCGGCAAGATTCTGGAGCGCGTTTTGGCTCCACTTAACGGATGCCATATTTTTTGAGGACATCTGCGTGCGAAGTCAGTTTCCGGCTCTTGCGCATATTTTTGCGGAGGGTGGCCAAAAAGGTCTTGTTGAGCTCAAGTCCGCTGTCGGGATCACCGAAAAACTCGAGTATTTTCTGCTCGACGATGTGCTCTATTTTTTTATCGCGTTCTGCGGTGGTCATGTGTGAAGTATACCATGTCGCGTGGCACACGACAAAACCCGCCATCGGGCGGGCCATGTCGAAGCGGCGGGTACGACGAACCTGGGAAATCCAGGTGGGTCGCCTAAGCAATCAAGCGCAATGCATGAAGCAAATCAGCATCCCGTTTCGTTATCCAAGAGGTGTTGTACCAGCCGCTGTGTACAGTATACCACCGCACGCAGGCGAATCTAGGTGTACATCTCGCCTGGTTTGATCACAAACGTATGCGAAGCGGGATTGTGCGCGGGATGCGCGGCGGTCGTGTGGATCTTGTCGCCGCGTATCTCAAACATCGCGTGATTCGATGCGCCATCGGGATGAAGCGCGGTCGCGTAGAGCTTGTTGCCCTTCACCGCATAGAGCGCCTTGGTATCGGGCCGGCCGTTGACCATGTTGTACACATGCCCCTTATCCATAGCCATGACGGGCCTCGCGGTGTGCATCCCGCCCGCGTGGCCGTAATGTGATTGGTGAATGTATTGCATGATTAAAGGATAACTCTAATTACCACGTCTCTGTTCTTGTGCACAGTGGAAAACGCCGATCACGGTTAACTCCGCGAGAGCTTCATTGACCTCGTACACAACGACATACGGGAGGGAACGGACGAGCAATTCATATGTGTCTTTTTCCAGACTCTTGCGGCCCAAATGAGGCACTCGCCCAAGACGGCCAATGACTGACAGTATTTGCCCGACGACATGATCCGCGGATTCGGGACGGTCTTTGCAAATCCACGCACGAATGCGATCAAGATCGTCGCGAGCTTCTTTGTCAATCGTAACCTTCATGACCCCCGTTTTGCAAAATGTCTGAGAACGTCGGTAAACGGTAGAAAAATGCGATGAGGGTTTGCGAGACGCCGATGCACCTCAATGATCTGTTCCTCCGAGAGGAGCGAGTGGCTGGTATTTTGTCTTTCAATATCCAACAATATTTGCGCAACCTGTTCCTGTCGATCAGCAGGCCATGTCTCCACGCGCTCTAAGACTTCTGTAAGGGTCTTGTTTGTCATGATACTAGTATACCACATCCAGTATTTCAGGCCCAAAAACCAAACTATTCCAAAATCCCATCCAGATTTACATCATAGAGAATCTCTTCGTTGATGAGTCGATATTCGATCAATTCCTCCGGCTTGAACCAGTGCGGGATTTCCATTTTGGCCTCGTCTACCGAGCCGGACGCATGAATGATATTGCGCACTGCGCGGCTGTCAATATCAGACATCTGGTATGAATCGTGCACATAATCGCCGCGGATCGAGCCGACATCCGAAGTTAACGGCTCGGTGCCGCCCGTGATCTTGCGAACGATTTTGACCGCATGGGCACCCTGCCATACCATGGCGACGACCGGCCCGGCCGTCATGTATTTCTTGAGGCCTGCGAGGATTTTGGCGGTAATTTCGAGAGGATCCTGTGACGGGGGTGTGAGGCCTTTGTCGAGATAGCCCTTGATGGTCTTCTCGCCGGTCACCGTCCGCCACTGCGGGTCGAGCGTGTAGTGCTTCTCTATATGATCGACGGTGGGGACGAGCATCTTGACGCCGACGAGCTTGAGACCTATTTGTTCGTATCGTTTGATAACTTCGCCAACAAGCGTGCGCTGGACGCCATCGGGTTTGATAATGACGAGCGTACGCTCAAATTTCGGATGTTCCATATGCGCGCCATTCTAACACCCGCTTGACACTTGCGCCACATTTGCTAAGATTTGAATGTCGATTCCGGGTTCTATCGAGTCCTGAAAATCCGATGCCTCAAGCGTCGGGTTTTCTTTTTGCATACTACAACTGCGCAAACTTGCGGCGGATTTCTGCCTCTATCTCTTCCCTATCCGCCCCGTATTTTTCGTAGGAAAGCTTCTTGAGCATGTCGACCACGCTATAGTCCACCTGCGGGAGATTGACCGTCTCGATGGTGAATGGCCGCGCGGGCTTGCCACCCACGAGGAGCGAGAGGACGGCGTTGCGATTGGGGAGATTTTCGAGATCGGGCGCGGTAAAGGTCGGCTCGAATTGCTTGGCGAGGAACTCGGCGTCGGTCGTGCCGACGCGGAATGCCGCCTTGGTGCCGACGTTGCCGATGACCGCATCGCGGATGCTTTCATCCAATTGCGCGATGAATTGGTGCGCGATCGTGAGCGAGAGCTTGTATTTGCGCGCTTCGGAGAGGATCGTCGAGATCGACGGCGTGGCGAAGTTTTGGAATTCGTCGATATAGAAATAGAACGGCGGGAGATCGCCGCGTGTATCGACGCGCGAGAATGCCGCCTGCAGGAATTTGGACACGAGCACGAGGCCCAAGAGAGCGGTATTGCGATCGCCCAAACGCCCTTTGGAGAGATTGGCGAGGAAAATCTTGCGGCCGTCCATGATCTCGCGGAAGTCGAACGCCGAATGCTCCTGCGCGACGATCGGCCGCATGACGTCGTTGGTGAGGAAGACGTCAAACTTGCCGACGATGTACGGCGCGATGTTTTCGAGGCTCGGATCCCCCTGCGCTTGCTCGGCGATCTTGCGCCAGAATTGCACCACGATCGGATTCTTGCAGTGCGAGATCTTCAGATCGCGGAAGGATTGATCGGCGAAGACGCGCGCGATCTCGACAAAGGTATTGCCCGTATCGGGATCCTCGAGCACGAGCTGGACGGCGTTGCGATAGTATTGCTCAAACATCGGCCCGAACGCCTCGGGCACGTCGGCATAGAGCTTGCGGAAGATGCCATACACTTCATCGATGACGAGCGTCTTCATCTCGGGGCGCGCGCGATCGTATTCGAGCATGTTGAGGCCCATCGGGCGCGCGGTATACGCCGGATCGAAATAGATCACGTCGTCGTAGCGCTCAGGCGGCACCGACGCGAGCACGTCTTCGATGTCGTTGCCGTGCGGGTCGATGAAGGCGACGCCTTCGCCGTTTGCGATGTCTTGCATGATCATGTTTTTGATGAGGCCGGTCTTGCCGGTGCCGGTCTGCCCGATCACATAGGCATGACGCAAGCGATCCGATGCGCCGAATCGCACGGGGGTGTCGGCGCCGCCGTAGCGATTGACGCCGATGGTGATGCCGTCCTGCGGCATTTCGACCGGCGCGGGGGCTTGCTTGGCGTAGCTCTTCTTGAGCTCGCGCGAGGTCGTTACGAGCTCGGCGGTGAAATGAAACATTGAGGTGATCTCGGTGAGCGAGAGTGGCAGCATACTCGAATCGTCGAATTCACGAAATGTGAACGCGCGCAAGAAATCTCTCAAATACCAGCTGGATACTTCTTTGAACACCAAATGATTGCCCTTGGCGTCGTCGAATTGCCCGAACGAGCTCGCGAGATTCTTGAGCAGATCCTGCGCCCGCGCCTCGGTCGGCGCCGATGTGACGAGGCGGATCATCGTCGGCACGATACGGCTTTTGATCTTGCGGCCGAGCGCCTCCGCCGACACGCTGTCCGAAGCACGCCGCAGGTCGCGCTCTTTTTCCTTCTCTTTTTCGGCATCCGTTGTGAAAATCGACGTCGCGATGTCGTGCATCACATCGCCGAAGATCGTCTCGGGCACGCGCAAGGCTTCGCCGAGCGACTTCCCCTTTTCGAGTTCGCGGAGCATCTTTTGGTAATGCCGATTGTACCGATCGCCTTCGCCCGAGACGACGATCTGCAAGGCTGCACCCTCGCCGTGTTTGGCGATGCGGGCGAATGCCGCGAGGATCACGTTGAGCGGATCGTGCTCGAATGCTTCGTAGGTCTTGAGCGGAAGCGCGGGATGATCCGCGAGCTTGGCGTAGGCGCCAGCGTGCTCGCCTTCGTAATTGAAAACATTGTAATCGCCGCGATTTTCGACGATGCGCGCATTGGGAAATACCGACGAGATCAGGCGCTCCGCGAGATCTTTCTTGGCGCGCGGCACGGCGAGATAGAGCGAAGCCTCTTCGGTGCCTTCGCCGACGGCGATCTCGAGCGAAAACGCCTCGCCTTCGCCGACGAGTGAGATGATCCCCGCATACAATTGCTCCGATGACGAGAGCAACTGCTCGAGCTTATGCTGTTGCATCTGCCCCTGCTCGCCTGCGGCCTGCGCCTGCGGATGCACCTCGAAGAGCACCATCGTGAGACCCTTGCGCGCCTTCTCCGGCGCACCCATGCCCTTATCCGGCAGACCTTCGGCGATGTATTGCACGATCGCGCGATGCAAGTCGTCTTCCAAATGCGGATTTTTCATGCGTGACGCGACCGAGAGCGCGTTGCGGATTCCGTTTTGTGCAACCATGTCCAAGAGGCCGTCGATCTGTTTGTCGTGCGTCTCCGGTTCGAGCTTCAATACTTGTCGCAACGCCTCATGTTCGGGTATGACAAAATTCTCATGCAAGACGCGCGCCACGGGCGCCTCGCTGTACGCGCGCACTTCACGCTTGGCGATGCGATCGCTCTCAAGCCTATTGCCCGACACGTCCATCTCCCGCTCCTTTGCCCGCACCCGCTCGCGCAGGTAAGCAAGCTCCTCCTGCGGGGATCGGAATTTCTCGACGGATACGGATGGCGATCGTTCTAAACCGCGCGTGGGCATGAGGAAAGTATAGCATCTGCAAGACGCCTAAAATGCGGGCAGGCACTGTTACCGATACCTCCGCGCGATCTTGTACACCCAGTCATGCGGTCCGACAGTGAGGAAGACGACCGCGTCCGCTTCGAGGAAACGGAACAGGATGCGGTAGGAATGATCGACGCGCATGCTCCACAACTCCTTCTGTCTTGGCACAAGCTTCTCAATGTGAAGCGAGGGGTGGAGCGGGTTCACTTCAAGTAGAGCTTTCTGCTTGGCGGCTCGCTTTTGCACCGCTTTCGACAGGCTAACCCGTCGCTTCTCGAACTCGTCCGTCAGGAATACCCGCATACGCGCGTTTCAGAAACGTGCGCCTTTGCGGGCTTCGCGGATACGCCCGCCACGGATGTCGCGCTCGGCACGTTCGAGGCTTTCGATACACTCATCACTTACATAGCCGAACAGCGCCGCAACGCGCTCGAACGACGTCTGATCAAACGTGACCGTAATGTCCTTCGCGCCGCGAGGCGCCACCGAGAAACGCATAGTTGCCGTACTCATACATTCATAATATCGCATTTCGGCTTAAATGCAATTATTACTCCTTCGTCAAAATCTCGGCTCCCTCTTCAGTGATGATCACCGTATGCTCGGCATGTGCTGAGCGGGAGCCGTCTTTGGTGCGGTAGGTGAAATTGTCTTTGTCGATGGAGAGATCGCCGCTTCCCAATGTCATCATCGGCTCAATCGCGATCACGAGATTGTGCTCAAGCAACGCGCCCGTGTGCGGCGAGCCAAAATTGGGCACGTGCGGATCCTCGTGCAGTGCGCGCCCCACGCCGTGCCCCGCGAGATCGCGTGGAAAGCCAAAACGATATTTTTTTGCCACAGCCTCGACGGCCGCGCCGATATCTCCCGTCCTACCGCCCTGCTGTGCTACGGCGATGCCCGCCGCGAGCGCTTCGTAGGTGCCGTTCACCAATCGCTCGTCGTCCGAATTAAGCGGAGTACCTACGATCTTGGTTGCCGCATGGTCGGTATAAAGACCTTTGTGCCTGATGCCAAAATCGATCGAGACCACATCGCCCTCCTGCAAGACATAATCCGTCCCGCTCGCGATGCCGTGCACGATCGCGTCGTTGATCGAGAGGCAGATCACCGTAGGGAATTTCTCCCCGCGCTTGCCCGACGGATAGCCGAAAAACGCGAGTTCGTCGCCGTCTTCAGCGACCATCTCGCGCGCGCGCTTCTCGAGATCGATCACCGCGACGCCGGGTGCCGCCATTTCGCCGAGAATTCGCACGTGCCGCGCGAGCCGCCGGCCGCCTTCGCGCAGAATCGCAATGTCTTCCGGTGTTTTTGCGATCATATGATGCCGTTACAACTGAAGCGCCGCGAGAATATTCCGATGGATCGTCTCCATATCCTGTTCGCCGTCGATCACATGCACCGTGCGGCCGCGACTGCGCAACAGATCGAGCTGCGGCATGACGATTTGCTTATTCCATGCGAGGCGGCTACGGATCGCCGCTTCGGTGTCGTCGGGGCGTCCGCGCGCGAGCAGACGCTTGACAGACGTCTCTTCGGAAAGCGTCAGGTGGATGACGGGATAATCACTGCGGCCATAGAATTGCATCATGTCGTCGAAACCCCTCGTCTGATCGGGTCCGCGAGCGAGACCGTCAGCGATGATGTGCTCGACGCCGGTGAATTGCCCGACGATTTTTTTGGTCTGCAAATAGATCGGCATAAAATCCGGCATGAGTCCGCCCGAACTCAAGACCGCATGCACGAGAGACCCGCTGTATCCCCCCTCTTCGATCATCGCGCGCAGTTCGGCACCCATGTCGATGCGGATCACTGCGGTGTCCGATTTTGCGCCGAGATATTCGATTATTTTGCCGACTTGCGTCCCCTTGCCCGAGCCTTGAGAACCGAAGAAAAGCAGTGTGACCGGATTCATGTGTTACAAAGTATATCCCTCTTTCTTCAAAATCTCCACCACCTTTGCGACGGTCTCATCGAGCTTGCCGTTTTCATTCACGATACGATAATCATACTCTGGTGCATGCTCGGCGATCTCGCGACGCGCGATCTCCATGCGCTTCGCGATCTCGGCTTCCGTCATCTCCTTGTTGCGTCCGCGCACACGCTCTTCGAGATGCTCAAACGAATCCGGCATTATGAAAAACGTCGTCGCATCGTAATTCCGCTTGAGGTAGCGCGCGCCGATGATGTCCAAATGCGCAAGGATCACTCCGCCGAGCGCAAGGCGGCTGTCGAGGTCGGGCTTGTAGACGCCATAATGGGTCCCCAACGACTCGACGTACCGGTGCTCGAGGATATCGCCCTTCTCGAGCGCGCGGTCAAACTCCTCGCGAGAGAGAAAATGGTAGTCGACTCCGTTGACCTCACCCTCGCGCGGAGCACGGGTCGTCGCCGTCACCAAGCGCTCGCAGTGCGGAGAGCGCGCGATGATCCCGTCGATGACGGCATTCTTACCGCTCCCCGACGGCCCCGCGATCACGACGACTTGTTTGAGCGCCACAGCCGTAGATTAGAGTGTCAAGTCGGTGCCCACCTCGTATCGAGCGCTATCGTTGCCTCCGTCGGTCGTCATCTTCGCCGAGTATTCGGTGCTTTCGAGTACGGCGCTGACCTCGAATGTCTTCTTCGTCCCATCGCATTTGTACCAATACGCGAGATTACCTGAATTCGTCGGATCAAGCGGGAAATTGGAAATCGGGGCGCCGCTCGTCAGAGATGCGAGATTGACCGGTATCCATCCTGTGCCGTTAACCGCCTGCGCGGTCGCGTTTGTCGTGGTGCTATTGAAACTGCCGGTTGCGGTACAAAGGGTGTCTGTCACACCGGCGCCACTCAAGACTGGGGTCGACGTGCTGGTCAGATAGATACCGAGAGCCGTCTTGATACTGCCAAGGTCTGAGATGCGCTGGGCATCGCGGGATTTCCTGAGCGTCTCCGCCGGATTGATAAGGATGATGAGCACGACGGATAATATGGCGATGATGGCGATGACAATGAGCAATTCGAGTAAGGTGAATCCGCGCGAGGCGCGACGATGCGTTTTGGTATGCATATACCGCATCATACCGCAATCCGCACGCACGTATCGTGCGGGCCTGTGGATAACGAGTGGATAACAGAGTTGCGAGTCTGACTCGCAACTCTCATCTGTGAATAAGGAACGGAGCGGCTCTGCGGCAAGGTATACTGTCTCATATGAATCTCATGCGCGTGATCACACGGGAAGAGACCATCGGCGGGCTAGAAATCTCCGATACCCATGTGCGCCTCGCGTACTTTACCAAGCAGACCAAAAAAGAACCCCGTCGCATGGCGGTCGTCGAAGAAAAAGTACCCGCGGGCGCGGTACAAGACGGCCGCGTCAAGAATCCCGCCGCGCTCAAAGAGGCGCTCACGCAGGCGCTCGGCCGCGCCTCGGGCGCCTACTGCATCGTCTCGATACCGCCGCGACACGTATATACCAAGATACTCTCGTTTCCCGAACATGTGACGGGTAGCCGGCTCGACGAAGCGGTACAGCTCGCGCTCGGTTTTCAGTTACCTCTCGACCGGCAAAAATCGTATGTCGATTATGAATTCCTCAAAGACGGGAAGCGCCATGAGGTGTTCCTTGCCGCGTGCGAGCGCGCGATCATCGACGAGTATCTCGGCGTCCTCGAAGCCGCCGGCATAAAGGCCGTCGCCGTCGAGACGCACCCCGTCTCGATCGCCCGCGCGGCCGCGCAATCCGGACAGCCGATACTCGTCTCACTGCCATACGAAGACTACCGCGCGGTAACAATCATCGAAAAGGGCATCGTGCGCTTCGTGCGCACCCTGCCGAAAGACCGCTTCTCCGCGGATGCGGATCTCGCGGAAGAAATACGGAAGATCAAGGATTTTTATGCGACGGAATACGGCGCAATGCCGGAGGAAAAGAAAATTGAAGATCTCTCCATCGGCGAAGAGCACAAAGCGCTTGTTGTGCCCGGGCCGATTCCGCTTGCCGCGATCGGCGCTCTCCTGCGCGGCCAAATTCCGGGCGGCCAGGACACCATGGTGTCACTCCTTCCGCTCGGCACGGAATCAGCATACGAATACCAAAAGGCGGTCGCGTTCGGCGATTTCCTGCGCAATACGACGATCGCCGTGGCGCTGTTCTTCGTCTTCGCTTACGGAGCTACGGCGGCGTTCGTCCTCTCGCTCAGCCACAAGGAAGCCGCGCGCTCCCTGAGCCTTGCCGCCGCTCCGGTATCCGGCAACGCGGCGCAAGAGGAAAAAGACGCGCGGGAGCTCAATGATCTCGTCGGCGTCATAAGCGGCGTCTTCGCGCAAAGCCCGCTGTGGAGCGGGACGATCGACGCCCTCAAATCGGCGACGCCCGAAGGCATCGCGATCACCGGCATTTCCGTGACGAAGCCGGAAGACAAGATCTCGCTCTCCGGCTTCGCCAAGACGCGCGCGGGCCTCAATGCGTACAAAAAGACGATCCAGGACTTGCGTATCTTCACCGCCGTCGAATTGCCATTGACCAATCTCGATCTCAAAGAAAACATCCCCTTCACGATGAGTTTCGCCCTCGCGGAGCCGTCGCACGCGTATCAACACTAATTTTAATCGTATGTTTGAAAACAAAACACTTTCCATGGTACTTCTGCGGAGCCTCGCGGCGATAGTCGCCACTGTCGTCGTCGCGTCTGTGCTCGTCGTCGCCCTTCGCGCCGAGATTCGGAAGGTCGCGAGCGCGACGCATGATCGCAACCGCCTCAACGCCGTGCTCGAATCGCGCAACCGCGTCATCGCCGGGCTCGCCACGGACTTCGGACGCATTCGCGACGCGAAACCCGCCGTTGCGGCGGCGCTCCCTCCGTCGAGCAACATCCTGGAATTTGTCGGCGCGCTCGAGAGCATGGCTTCCAAAGACAGCATCACGCAATCCGTGCATTTCGAAGGCCCCACAGTCTCGAATCTGTCGTTTGGCAGTCCGCCGGTCGCGATCGACACCGTCGGATTCTCGCTCGCGCTCTCGGGTAATATATTCACGTTCATCCAATATCTCAAAGATATCGAGAAGCTCCCCTACGCCGTCAAGATCGACAGCATATCAATCGCAGGGGGAGCCGACGGCTGGAGCAATGTCTCGAATATCGCCATGCACGGCACGCTGTATACGAAAGACGATCAATAATATGGAAAAACTTCAATCGCTCATCATGCACGCGCCATGGAAGAAAATCGCTTATCCGGCGATTCTCGTATGCTTCACGGGCGTTACCATCGGCGTCTTCGCGAATTCGGTGGCGTTCATCGGCACGCAGATCGACCTGACGCTCTCGCGGGATGCGGCGGGCGAGACGTCCACGCTCGATATGGATCGCTACAACGCCGTAGCCCGCAGGCTCGGCCTTTCGGAAATATCACGCGATGCGAATCATACCCCACCGATCGCGCCACCAACGCCCGCGACAAGCACGCCAGCCCTGCCACCTTCGATCGTTCCCGCCGGAGCTTCCACCACCGTCCAATAACGTTGATGAGAGGGAGTGGGACGAGCACGTTTATGCCGCGCCTCGCAAAGAGAGCGGCACCTGCAATCCGACATTTTCCTTGATAATGAGAGCCGCGGCGTCTCTGGCAAACAGCACGGCCGCCGCTCCCAACAATCCGCGGAACTGCGCGACCAATCGCTCAATGACATCGCAGGCATCCTCTGCCGTGATCGATACGCTGCGATCTTCCTTGAGAGTCAGACCGTCCACGCGGGAGACGATGTCGGACGTGATCGTCTCGCCGAGCACAAGCGTCTGCTTTTGTATGATCGCGTTTGCCATTTCTTCGTAAGGAGTCATATAAATATCAGGGATAGTGGAGATGCGTTACGTCTGGTTTTGCGATTCTGAGTGTATTTGGGTGAGTTTCCAAAGCTGGCGCGCGCCGAAAAGCATCGTGATGTATCCGATGATGGACAAGAAATCATGTACCCGCATGATGACGAAAGGCGAAGACCACGGCGGGACGACCACCGCGAAAAAGCCGCTCATGACGATAAACATTCCCGCACTGAAGTAATCAATCGCCTTGCCGAAGATCTCTCCGATCAAGCCGAATCCTTTTTTGCTCAATTGGCGGCCGAATGCGAAGCTCAATGCGCTTGCGACCGCCCCCACCGAGACGGCGATCCACAGCGACAGCGAATTCACGAAGGTCGCGGCCCCGACGCCGTCTTCGGCGAAGACGAGCAGGGGCGCGAACGCCAAAGAAGAGACTCCGGCGATCGACAGCAAGGCTCTCATGCGTGACGCGTATTCATCCATAATCACATCATGATACGGCCCGCCGCCCCGAGGCGCAAACGACTTATACACACCCCTCGCGCGCATCACCGCCCTGTCCGCGCCGGATGTGTTATGTTCATACATATGTCCGTAGAAAATCTCAATCTCGTGTTGGATTTCATGCTGGTGTTCGCGTCTTTCTTCATGATCTACGCATCCCGCAAATGGGGCGGATATATCGGCGACGCTTTGAATTGGATCGTAGCCGGCGCGCTCGTCTTCGGCCTCGCGCACCTCTTGGAGACCACCACCTACGAATATCTGGGATGGAACCCTGAGGTTGTCGAATTCTCGCACCGCCTGGTGCTCCTCGTCGGTTTCCTTTTCTTCATTATCGCGTTCCGCAAGATCCGCCGCCTCTCCTGACCGTCGACTTCCGATCGCGGGCTATGCTTGCCCTTCAGTAGTATTGATCGGCAATTCAAACCAAAACGTCGATCCTTCGCCTTCGCGGCTTTCGAATTTGAGCGTGCCGCCGTGCTGTTCGATGTAATACTTGGAGACGTACAATCCGATGCCGAACGCGTCCGTCTTCATGGTTATCGCGTTTGCCGCCCGGAAGAAGCGCTCGAAGACATGCGGTTGGTCGATGGCGGCCATACCGATGCCCGTATCCTTGACGGTACATCGCACCGCTCCTTCGATGCGGTCGAGCGTGACGGTGATCGTGCCGCCCGGCTGTGTGTACCAGAGCGCGTTGCGGAAGAGATGTTGCATGGCCATCTTGATCTTGTCGGCGTCTCCGATAAAGGACGGCAGAGGCTCTTTGGGGAGATGAAACGCGCACGCGACGTGTTTCAATTCGCACTCCTGCCGCCACTCGGGGATAAGCTCGCCGGAGAGACCGTCGAGCTCGACGACCATACGCGAGAATTTCATCGAACGCCCCTCCTCCATATCGAGCATCGTTACGACGTCGCTCACTCGGGAAATCGCCTCAAGATTCTGGCCGTAGGTTACCTTGAGGACGTCCTGGACCGTCTCGCTGACGGGGCCGAATTCTTGCGCGAGCAGGCTTTCGAGGTTCCACCGCATGACGGAAAGCGGCGTGCGAAGCTGATGGCCGATGATCTCCACGAACCGATCCTTCAGCGAATCGACTTCTTGGCGCTTCTCCTCGATCGCGCGCGGATCGAGATGCGTCTGCGCGAGTCTCGTGTGCATCGTATCGTCATGCTCATCGCTCATGCGCCCATCATGGCACATAATTTCCCAAAAGACATTTTTTCGTTATGCACAGTTTTTTTATCGAATGCGTCTGTCCGCATGCATTACACTTCAACCAGTCGAAGTTCTTTCACAGGAGACAACGATGAGACAAGAAGCGATCGACTGCTCGGGCGGAATCCCGCAAGAGATTCCCGAGAATGCGGTATTGCATTTCCCCGCGCACTACGATGAGAAATTCTACCGCGAACGAACCAATCGCAACAACGGATTTATCGTGGAAGAGGAGCGGAAGCGTATCCGAGAACAGGAGTGTATCCGAAACGTCACCGTCGGCATCGCCGGCAATGGCGGTATGGGCGGCCTGCTCGGCTCCGTCTTCGCGCGCGCCGGCTATGGCGGATTGTGCTTCGCCGATTGCGAGACATTCGACATATCAAACATAAACCGGCAAGCCGCGGCGACGGAATCCACGATCGGAAAATCCAAAGCGATTGAGACGGCGCTTGGCGTGCGAGCCATCGTCAAGGACGTTACGTTGTGGGTATACCCCCAAGGGATAACCGAACAGACGGTTGAGGATTTCGTGCTCCGGTGCGCGGGGGGCGTCATTCTCGATCTCGTCGAGTTTTGGGCGGCGGGGGCGCGTATACTTCTCCATCACTATGCGAAAAAGCACCGCGTGCCGGTATTCAACTGCAATTCAGTCGGCTTCGGCACGCGACTCTTTTGCTTTGATCATACGGGAGCGGCGGCGGAAGAAATGCTCGGCCTGACGCTCGGCGAGGCGGTCGCTTTGCAATTGAAAGTGCAACAGAAAATCGCAACACGTGGCGAGGTGCGCCATCTCATGAATCGGATGCTCAACGCCTTCGTACCCGAGCTTCCGCACTACGGCACATTCCCCGACGGCGGCACTATTCTCGACTACGTCCTTGATCGTCTGCTCAACAAACAACAAGCATCGATCGTCGCAACCAATCCTCCCATGGCGAGCGGTTTTCTTGCCAATCGCGTACTGCTCTACCTTTTGCGCGATTCGGGCATGCTACGCACGATCGCGCGCGAACCGAAGACTCCCGGCTACTTGTATTTCGATGCCGCGTTGATGGAAGCGCGCATCGTGGAACGCGACGAGGTGCACCATGGGTAATATCCGCATCGACCACGCGCAAGGAGCGCTACGCGCAGAAGGGCTCGCATTCGTGCGCCATGTGTATCACGCGGCGTTCGGCACGACCCCCGAGGACGAACCGGATCATCTTTTTGTCGCGCGACGCGGCGCGAAAATAGTCGGTACCATGGGGATCAACTTCTGGCCCGAACACGGCCTTCCTCGGTTGGCCCGCATATACCGATTCGACTGGACGCGCGCACCGCGCCCCGTCGACGCGGAAACCTTCGTGGAATTCGTCCGCTTTACGGGCCGAGAATCTCGTCTTTCGGAAGCTCTGATATACGCAAGCACCGGGTTCGCATTGCGTCATGGCAAAACATGCGGATGGTGCGAACACACAGACAAGGCGCTTCGCATAATCATGCAGATGGGGCTGGAGTTTCATCTTGTTGAGGCCGAACTTCGGCCCCATACCGTCGACAGGGGCGACCGTGCATACTATGAACGCAATACGGACGTGCGTCTCTATATGATCGACCTGGCCCGCATCGTCGACGTACTCCATGACAGAGTGCAGTCGTACATTACATAAGCGGGTGTGAAAGACCGCATCCCCGGCGTCTTTCGCCGGGGAATTTTTTGACAAAGACATCAAACGGGTGTCTAATTTGACCATGCCTCTACTACATATCAGCTTGGCCATTGCCGCGATCTTAAATATAAGCTTGGGAATATATGCGCTCGTCAGCGGGCCGCGACGCCTCGCGACATACGCATTTTCCCTGCTCGCGATCGGCATGGGCGCATGGGTCGGCACATTCGCGCTCCTGCTCGTCACACAGAGTTTCTTTTTTGACAAGCCAAATCACTTTTCGAGTCTTCTCGTCATAAGCAGTTTGTTTCTCCTCGCCCAGACATTCTCCGAGAAAAATACATGGCGCGCATCGTGGATTCTCCTGTATCTTCCGATACTGTTTGCCGCGATCGTGATAGTCCCGGCCGGTCTTGTCGTCAAAAGCATCTCATTCACGTCGGGTGGCACGGTCATCCCGACACAAGGCGCCATCTTCCCCTACTACGCGGCGGGACTCCTCCTCTATTTCTTTGCAAGTCTCTTCCTCTTCGTCCGCACGTACGCCATGGCACAGCGGAGCGAACGTCTGCGGATGAAATACTTCTTTCTCGGCATCGGCATATTCGTCGTCGCGGTCTCGGCGGGAGATATCGTATTGCCGGCGCTCGGTTTCCCCTATCTCAATGCCATCGGTCCCGTTGCTTCCGTGATCTTCATAGGGCTTACGGGCTATGCGATCGTGCGGCATGAATTGCTCGACATCAAGGTCGTCATCCAGCGCGGGCTCGTGTATTCGGTACTGCTCTCGCTCATCACGCTTGCGTATCTCGCGACGCTCGCGATCATCGCCAGGATACTGGGAACGGATTCCGCGGCGACGGCACCCGTGAGCGCGGCGATCGTAACGATCATCGGCATCTTCACGGTGCCGACGATCGAGCGGGTGTTTCAAAAAGCCACCGACCGTTTCTTTTTCAAAGACAAGTATGAATACTCGGACGCTCTGCATCACTTGAGCGACATTCTCGGCTCGGAGCTCACTCCCAACGAC
>Ga0105164_10000396_pt1 | contig 31578 bp, 25 predicted proteins | sample VDWuncwatermetaG_FD_89674 | JGI IMG/M metagenome (GOLD analysis project Ga0105164, IMG submission 89674) | Wastewater microbial communities from Netherlands to study Microbial Dark Matter (Phase II) - VDW unchlorinated drinking water | ecosystem: Environmental > Aquatic > Freshwater > Drinking...
GAGGAACTTATCCGTCGTGCCCTCTAATTCCCACTCTTACTATATGTTCGTTTAACGAAATTCAGTTCACTGCTACGCAAGGCGCTCCACAACTTTCCGAAAAACCGTATCAAATCCATATCAAATCCGACTTAACCTCTTTCAAAACAGAAGGTTGACAAAATTGTTTAATTGTGCTATACTATCCCCGTCTTGGTGAAATTTTATGCGTAAACTTTCCTCTAAAATCATAGCCATTTTATTCCTCCTTTTTGGCCTCCTGAACCCCCCCTCCGGAACTCTGGTAGATGCGGAGGGGATTGTCAAATTGACCGATATTCAGGTCCAGGAGATCGGCCGCGTCTCTCACGTCACCCTCAAGACCTCGGAACCGGTTGAAATCCTCGATTTTAAACTTGCCGATCCCCCCCGCGTGATATTGGATTTGGTCGGAGGGAATATTTATAGCATGGCCACCGATACCCTTCTTTTTGACCGGGGGACGATCAAAGAAATCCGGAGCGGCCTTTATCGCAAAGAACCCTCCGATGCCTATCCGGGGCGTAAAGTAGATTCCGTAACGCTTGAACTCCGGGAAGATGCGACCTACCGGATTTCAAAAGAAAATGGTGCCATTGTGATTGAGCTGGAAAGGGGAGAAGGGGCCGAAGCGCTGATCACCCCCAAGCCTTCCCCTCCCCCTTCCTCTTTTTTTCTAAAAAATCTCCCTTCTGAAAAGAAAAGCGCCGAAGAAACACTTACAACGGCCGCACAAAAAGTCTGGAAATCGGAGCTCGGTCCGGGAGATCGGCTTACCGGGGCAACGTTTCTTTCTTTGGAAGAATGCATTCAGATCGGTCTCTCGAATAATGGACCGGTGAAACTTGCAGAAGAGCAAGCGCGCTTGGCCCGCGTTCGGATCGGAGAGGCGCATCGGGGACTTTATCCGACCGCCTCTCTTAAATGGACCGAAACCCGCGGAGAAGCGGGTTTGACCACCGCAGATTTCATCGGGCGTGAATTTTCAGCGGAAGCGCAGCAACTCATCTTTGACGGCGGCCGGGCATTTGCCCTTTACAAACAGGCGGAGGTGAATTACGAAATCAGTCAGGCCACCTATGACCGACTTCTCGCGGATGCCCGTTTCGACATCACCCAGACCTATTACAACCTCACCCGTTTGAAACATACGGTGAAAGTGTATCGTACGGTGATTGAAGCAATGAAAGGGGATCTTGAGCGGAACCGCCGCCGGTTCGATTTGGGACTCAATCGGCCCCTGGACCTTTTGGCGGTGGAATCTCAATATCGGGATCTGGTGAACCGCGCCGCGGCCGTTGAGCGGGACCTCTTGCTCGCCCATGTCGCCCTTGCCCAAGCGATGAGTCTCCCTCCGGGGCAAATGGTCGACATCGTCGGTGCATTAGAGGTTGAGGACATCTCGGTCGATCTCGATAGCGCCGTGCAACTCGCCCTCGCCAATCGCCCTGAGATTGAAGTGGGAGAGCTCCTTGTTCAATTCAATCAGCACGGCAAGGAGGCGGCCGAGAGTTTGGATAAATTCCAAGTTAATCTGACCGGCTCTTTGGGGAAACGCGCAGAAGTGTTCGACGTCCAAGATGTGAATCTGGCGACCGAATGGTTTTTGGGGATGAATATCTCCCACGCGTGGGGATCTCACACGCTCTCTTCCGAAACGATTGGGCAGGACCGTGTGCCCGCGGTCGGTCAGTTCACGAGCACCAAATTCAAGAGTCATACAGCGCGCCTGGCCCTCTTTGACCGGCTGAACTCGGGAAAAGTGGAAGCTTCCGTCCGTCTGGATGAGGCGATTGAGGAACTTGCACGGACCAAACGGGTGGTGACCTTTGAGGCACAGCAGGCCTTCTATGATTACCAGCGCGCACTCGACCAGGCGAAAGGGACAGGACTCGAGGTCGCATTAGCGGAGGAAAGTGCAAAGGTCGTCCGCGCCCAGGTCGCCTTGGATGAGGCGAGAATCCAGGATCTTTTTGATACTGCATCCCGTCTTCTGCAGGTCAAGACCACCTACCTTGAAGCACTTGCGAATTACCATGTGGCGGTCGCCTCGATGAATCGCGCCGTCGGTGTCGAGGGCTATTTCCATTCGAAGAAAGAAAAAGTGAAAGAAATACCGCTCACGAAAGAGGCCAAAGCGCTCATCCGGGCGCGGGAGGAATTTTGGGAGAGGTCTCCCGGCGAAGGAACCTCGCAGGAGATACCTCATGTGGTGTACGTGAGCCCCCACAAGGATTTTGTGATCATGAATCGAGGGAGCCAAAACAATGTGGCGCTGGGAACGCCTTTTTCACTTTGGCGTAAAGGCGAAAAGGTTGCAGACATCAAAGTCATTCGTGTGACAGAGGATGCCGCCGCCTGTGACATCGTCGCGATGGAAACCATTCAACCTGTCCAGTTATGGGATGAGGTGCAACCGAGGAGAACGTATGGCGTTCAAGGAAAGCTTCAAAAAGATTCGGACCGATAAGCGTTTCTGGAAAACCCTCGGACTCACAGGACTTTTCTGTATTGTCATTGCCTCTGGGATTTTTCTTTTCCCTCGTGTGAAAAGCTGGCGGGAGAATCTGACCCAAACAAAACTCGAGACGCAGAAAAAAGAGCAGGAGGAGCAGGAGAAGAAGGCGAAGCGGGAGCGGAAGCTTCCGGTCCGGACTTACAAAGTCTCTCGCCGTGATTTTAAGGACAATTTGCCGGTGCTCGGTTCCGTCCGCGGCCTCACAGAGGTCGATCTGAAATTTCCCGTTTCGGGTGTGCTTCAGAGTTTCAATTTTAAGGAAGGGGAACTGGTTAAAAAGGGAGAAATGCTGGCCATGCTGGAGCAGAAGGATGCGCTCCTCAAGGTGAGTTACAATGAATCCCGCCTCAAAGCGGGCGAAACGGCGCTTGAGGCGGCCCAGCGGAAGCTCGAGATTCATGAGGATCTTTACCGCATTGGTTCCATTATTGAGCCGCGTCTCCAGGAGGTGCGACTGGAACGAGACAGCGCCCGGTATCAGATGGAAACCGTCCGGGCAGAACTCGACTCGGCCCGCGCGGAACTCGATAAGACACTCCTTTACGCCCCCCAGGACGGCGTGATTGGCGTTAAAGAAGTGGAGGTCGGAGAATTTGTCACGCCGAACGAACGGGTCTGCACATTGGTGGATATTCATGAGGTCCATGTCGATGTGGGGATTATCGAACGGGACATTAATAAAATCGCCCTGGGTCAGGGGGCATCGGTCACCGTGGATGCCTATCCCACCCAGGAATTCTGGGGTGTTATTGACAATATCTTTCCTATTGTAGAAGGAGGGTCCCGTACCTTGACCGCCAAGATTCGTGTCCCGAACGACAAAGAATCAGGGTTACTTTTGCCGGGGATGTTTGCGCGGGTGAATGTGAATCTAGCCCAGTTCGAGAAGGCGATTCTTGTTCCGAGCGTCAGTGTCAACGATCTGGATCACGACGGTGTTTTTGAAAGTGTCTATGTCATTGATGATCAGGATACTGCCCATGTGCGGCCGGTCAAAGTCCTCTATGACAAATCCACAGACTTCTGGGTAATTCAGGAAGGACTCAAAGAAGGAGAGCTTGTCGTCGTCGAGGCCCCCGAAGAGCTGAAAGAAGGAGCGAAAGTTCAGGTTGTTGAAGTTCAGGAAGGGACAGGATAACTTCCCCTTATGAGTCTTCCTTCTTTTTCCGTCCGCCGCCCCGTCACCATCATCATGTGTTATCTGGGCGTCATCCTTTTGGGGACGATCGCCTGGACGAAACTCCCGCAGGAACTTTTCCCGCCCATTACCTATCCGCAGCTTTCCGTCATCAGCCGCTATGAGAATGCTGCACCGGAAGAGGTTGAAAGCCTCATTACCAAGATTATCGAGGAGGCCGTCGGGACAGCCCAGAATTCCAGGCGCGTCAGTTCCACGTCTCGCGAAGGCTTGTCCATTGTGACGGTGGAATTCAACTGGGGCACGAACATGGACGTGGCGAGCCTCAACGTCCGCGAGAAAATCGATCTCGTCAAGGAAAGGCTTCCAAGAGATGCCAAAGAACCGGTGGTGGTCAAGTACAACCCCTTCGAACTTCCAGTGATGATTCTGAGCGTTTCGGGGGATGCCCCTCCCAATGAACTCCTGGAGATTTCCCGGAAAGTGATCAAGGACGAAATCGAAAAGCTGGACGGGGTCGCATCGGCCAATATCTCAGGGGGTCTCGACCGGGAGATCGCCGTTCAAGTCAATGCATCGCGTCTTGAAGCGGCAAAAGTTCCGCTGACCGATGTAGTTCAGGCCATCGCCAATGCGAATCTCAACTTTCCTGCAGGGACCATTAAGGAGAGCTTCTATGAATTTTTGATCCGGACGATCGGGGAGTTCCAGAAGATCCATGAGATCGACGACATCATCGTCAAGGTCGCGGAACCAACCAGCCAGACGCAACAAGAAGAACTTTTCCGGAAGGCCAAGGGGCTTCCCCCCCTCCACCCGGAAGAGATGGGCCGTCCGATCAAGATCAAAGATATTGCGGTGGTCAAAGATACGCTGAAAGAGCGGACCAGCTATTCGCGGTTCAATGGCAACGAAAATGTCTCTATTTCCATTCAGAAGCAGGCCCAGGCCAATACTATTTCCGTCGCCAAAAAGATTAAAAAGGTGACCTTGGGCCTCAAGCCGATCCTCGAACGGCGCGGCATTACCATGAACATTGTGTATGACAAGTCACAATTTATCCGCGAAGCGATCGACGGTCTCATCGATGACTCTGTTCAGGGAGGCGGTTTGGCATTTCTGGTACTCCTGTTTTTCCTCGGGGATCTCTGGAGCTCGCTCATCATTGCGACCCTCATCCCGATTTCGATCTGGGTCACTTTTTCACTGATGTATTTTACCGGCTTGACGGTCAATTTGATGTCCCTCGGCGGTCTGGCACTCGGTGTCGGAATGCTCGTTGATGACGGCATTGTTGTCATCGAAAATATTTTTCAATTCCGTCAGGAGAGAAAGTCTCCAAGAGATTCGGCGATTCTCGGCGCTGAAGAAGTGACGAGCGCCTTGTTGGGCACGACGCTAACGACGGTGATTGTTTTCTTGCCGCTCATCTTCGTGATCGGGATTGCAGGACAACTCTTCAGGGAACTGGCACTGACCGTGACGTATTCGTTGATGGCGTCTCTGCTTGTTTCGCTGACCCTGATGCCTGCTTTGGCAGGACGGATCCGGGGTGAGGCGGCCGCTTTTGATTATTTGATGGAGGAGAAAGAAAGGAAATCGGTCTCACCCCGAGGATGGCTATCGCGCCTGATGATGCCGATGGTAGCAAAGATTGAGAGGGCGTATGAATTCTTTTTAAGAAAAGTCCTTGCAAACCGCAGGTTTTATATTACTCTCACTTTCCTTTTGTTTCTCATCAGCATCCCGATTTTGGCACTCAGGGATCGTGAGTTTCTCCCCAAAGTGGATCAAGGCCAATTTATCATGAAGATGGACCTCAAAGCGGGAATGCGGCTTGAGGTGACCAACCGTGTCGCAAAAGAGATTGAAGACCTTTTGGTGACGCTTCCGGAACTGGAGAATGTCACTGCGAGCGCCGGTTCCACGTTTGAGTCTTCTCAAGGCGAGAAGGTGGAGACGCTTGGGTCCCACCAGGCCCAGTTTGTGGTGAACCTGAAAGAAAAACGGGACCGTTCTGTGATGGACATCATCACCTTTTTGAAAAATGCGATTGCGCGGATGGATTTAGAAGGCGCCCGTATCGAATACATCGTTCAGGGAACCATCTTCGCCTCCGCCATTGAGCAGGGTGAGCCGATTGTCGTCGAAATCAAGGGGTATGATCTTCTGACGCTGGAAAGACTTTCAAAACAACTGCAACTCTCCTTTTCCACCCTCCCGGGCCTCTTTGGGGTCAAGACGAGCCAGAGTGAGCCTTCTCCGGAAACAAAGGTCCATGTGATTAAAGACCGTGCCGCCCTCCATAATCTTTCCGTCACCACCATTGCACAGACCGCTCAAGTCGCGGTGAAGGGCGTGGTGGCGACGAAGTTTAAAGAGGGGGGGCGGGAGGTGGATGTGCGCGTCCGACTCCGTCCTGAAGATCGAAAGGATTTTGAAAAGCTGCGTCGCATTCCTGTTCAAACACCTCTCAAACAGATTATTTCCATTTCCGATGTGGCCTACTTTACCAAGGGAATCGGCCCCAGCGAGATCAAACGGCTTGAACAGAGCCGCACGGTTCTCCTTTCTGCCAATTTCTCAGGGAGGAGTTTTAACGGGGTCGCGCGGGATGTCCAAATTGCGATTGACCGCCTCACGGTACCCTCCGGCTATAGCGTACGGCTCACCGGAGAACAGGAAAGGGTCAAGGAATCCTTCAACAGTCTCCGTTTTGCGCTGATCCTTTCACTCGTTCTCGTCTATATGATCATGGCGGCCGAATTTGAATCCTTGTGGCAGCCCTTTGTCATCTTTTTTACCCTTCCGATGTCTGTCATCGGTGTCGCCTTCGGGCTTCTCTTTCTGAATCTTTCTCTGAATGCCTTGGTGCTTCTCGGGATTATTCTCCTCGGTGGGATCGTTGTCGACAACGGGATCATTCTGATGGAATATGTGAATATTCTCGTCCGGAGGGGACTCAGCCTCGAAGACGCATTGGTGGAGGCGGGGAAAAGGAGGCTCCGTCCTATTCTCATGACGAGTTTGACCACGATTGTCGGACTTCTTCCCCTCGCTTTTGGCGCCGGCAAAGGGTCGGAACTCCGTAGACCTATGGCGCTCACCGTAATGGCCGGCATGACCACATCCACCTTTCTTACCCTCTGTGTCCTTCCGGCAATTTTTTTGAGCAGTGAACATCTTCTCTCCGTCTTAAGAGAAATGGCGAAGAAACGTTTCCCCACTTTACGATTTCTCCAAAAGGAGGCCGAACCGATGCTGGCAATGGCCGCGGCGCCCGCTGGGGGAGGCATTATCCCTTCCGTGCAGCCTCTCGAGGAAGAAAAGACCGAGATTCCTTTTCTTGCGAAAAGACAGGAAGAGGCCCTTGCGTACATCCGTCAGGTGGGAAGGTTGACGCGCAAAGAATACGCAGAGCATTTCCGCATTTCCATCCCCACGGCAGCCCGCGATCTTAAAGAACTTGTCAAAAAAGGATACCTCAAAGGTGTTGGCCCTCTCGGTCCCGGCCGCTGGTACGAACCGACGGAGAAATAACGCAGTGAACCTTTGGTGGCTAGGGAATTATGGGACTTTCTGAATTTTCCATCCGCCGTCCCGTGACCATCTTCATGTGGGTCACTGGCGTTCTGATCATCGGGTTGATCTGCTTGCAACGGCTGCCGGTCGAACTCCTTCCCAATATCAGTTTTCAAGACATCACGATCTTTACCGAGGTTCGTGGAGGAATCCCCCCCGACGAAGTCGAAAGCCAGGTCACCCGTCCAATCGAGGAGGCGATGTCCTCTGTCACCAATCTTTCAAATCTCCTCGCCATCTCCAAAGAGGGAGAGTCGCGCATCGTCTTAAGTTTTGAGCCGGGGACCGACATGGATTTCGCAGTCCTCGAGGTGCGGGAGCATTTTGAAAAGGTGAAGGACAAACTTCCTTCCGAAGTAGAAAAGCCGGTGATTGCGAAATACGACCAGGCCGATGTCCCGGTCATGACCCTTGCCATTTCCAGCCCTCACAAGACGACGGAGGAGGTGCGGAAAATCGTTGATGAAAAGATCAAAGAACGATTCCAAAGAGTTCCGGGCGTCGCCAATGTGGAAGTGGTGGGAGGGAGGGAGCGTAAAATCCTTGTGGAACTGGATCAGCGCCGGCTTCAGGCCTATGGCGTTCCTATTCAGCAGGTTATTCATGTTTTGGGGGTGAATAATCTTAATCTTCTTTCGGGGGAGTTGGAGGGGAAAAAGGAAAAACTCCTTGTCCGGACGATCGGGGAATACAAAACGATCGATGACATTAAAAATATCGGCATCACCGCCTCTGTGCAGGGGGTGATCATCCGGCTCAAAGACATTGCGCGGATTGAGGACTCTTACCTCGAGCCGGAAGGATTTGCGCGGATTGATGCAAAACCGGTGGTCGCCCTTTATATCCAGCGGGAAACCACAGCCAATATTCTTCAGGTGTCGCGGGGTGTTCTTAAAGAAATCGAAAGGGTCCGGGAAAACCTGGGGGAGGAAATTATTCTTTTCCCTGTCAGTAATGAAGCGGAATTCATTCAGAAAATGATCAATGTGGTCTTGAACTCTCTCGTGACAGGAGCCCTTCTTTCGATCATTGTGCTCATTATTTTTCTGAAGAGTGAACGACCGGTCTTCATCATCGCAACCACCATTCCCATCTCCGTAATCGCCACCTTCGGTCTGATGCTCCTTCCGCAGCTTTCCCTCAATATGATGACGCTCTTCGGCCTTGCGTTGGGGATCGGCATGCTCGTGGACAATAGCATTGTCGTGTTGGACAATGTCTCTGTTTATCGGGAAAAGGGGCATTCCCTTCGTGAAGCTTCTGAAAAGGGGGCGGGGGAGATGGCCATCGCGATCATCGCCTCAACCCTCACGACGGTGGTGATTTTTCTCCCGGTGATCTTTGCGAACGAAGAAATCAAGCTCCTCTATCAGGGGGTTGGATATACCATCACCTTCAGCTTACTCAGTTCTCTCATCGTGGCGCTGACGCTTGTCCCCCTTCTCATTTCCAAGTGGGGATTTGCCCGAAATACGTGGGTTGTCGTAGGACTTTTCATCATCTCCTGTGTCTTCACGGCATTCTTGACACGGCCATGGTCTGTCCTTTGGGTCTATCTCGGCACTTTTCTTTTTATTGGGGCCATCGCCCTCTCCAACGAGAAACGTTACCGAAGCGTTCTCCCCCGTTTTTTCAGACGATGGGGAACACTTCTTCTTTTTGTGACAGGGCTTTTTTTCCTCCTTTTTCTCGTTTTTTTGCTCGCCTCCGCCCGCTTTTTTAACCAGTTCGGGGAACTCGCATTTTTCTATGATCATGCCTGGGGCCTTTTTATCAAATATCGCACCCTTACCGTAACGTTTTTTTTCCTTCTCCTCATGGTTGGGATTCTTTTCTACCGTTCTTTGAACCGCCTGGCGCTGCGGCGCCGTTACCTCTGCGTGACGGTCAGTTTGCTTTTGTTTTTCCTCTCTCTGTATATTGCTGTCTTCAAAATTGAAAGAGAGTTTCTTCAAACAACGGAAGAGAACGATTTCACAGTTTTCATTGAGCTTCCTACAGGAGCGAAGTTGGATATCTCCGACAAAATTGTAGCCAAGGTCGAAGGAATTCTTAAGGGAATGAAGGAGATTAAAACATTTCAGTCACGGGTGGAACGCTGGTCTTCAAAGATCTACGTGACGCTTGTTCCACTGGATCAAAGGGAGAAGACCAATGCGGAAGTGATTGATGAGATGCGGCCCCAGGTCGAGGGGATCGAGCCCGCTTTTATCTATTTTGAGGAACCCTGGCAGGTGGGTTCTCAGGAAGTGATCGTGGATATTTATGGCTACGACTACGAAATCTTGGAAGATCTGGCAAAGACCATTTACACGCACATGGCCTCCATTCCGGGACTCACTGACGCCAAGATCCGTCACCGGGAGGGACGGCCGGAGATCAAGGTGGTGGTTGATAAACAGAAGGCCTCTTTCTTCGGGCTGGATGTGGCAGAGGTGGCGGAAGTGGTTCACGCTCAGATGAGAGGACTCGTCGCAACCCGCTATCATACGGAGGCGAGAGAGGTGGAGACGATTGCAAGGCTCGATGAGAAATACCGCAAGAACCTGAATGACTTGAGGCGCCTCACCTTGACGACTCCGCGCGGGGAACCGGTATTTTTGGAACAGATAGCCTCTTTTGTCTTCGATCTAGGACCGAGCGAGATCTGGAGGAAAAATAAGGCGCGAATGATCCAGGTCAGCGCCAACAAGGGAAAACTTTCTCTGAGCAGGGCGGTTAAGCTGATCGGAGAGCGTCTGAACGAGGTCGAATTTCCGAAAGATTATTTTTACCGTTTCGGAGGGAATTACGATCGGATGGTGGAGAATCAGACCCAAATGATTATCGGCCTCATCTTGAGCCTTGTCCTGGTCTATCTGGTGTTGGCCTCTCTTTTTGAATCTTTCTTCCAGCCGTTTATCATCATGATGTCTGTCCCTCAAGCGGCCATCGGGGTTGTGGCGGCCTTGAAATTGACCAATACCCCGATCAGTATCGGCGTCTACATTGCTGCTTGGCTTTTGGGCGGAATCGTCGTCAACAACGCCATCATTCTCATCGATTCTCTCAACCGTTCCCGCGGGAAAGGAGTGGGATTGTTGCGGGCGGTCCTTCGGGTGGGAGAGGCACGCTTACGGCCGATTCTCATGACTACGACAACGACCCTGATGGGGCTTCTCCCGCTCAGCCTCTATCGGGGAGAAGGATCGACCCTTCTTTCCCCGACGGCTGTGGTCCTTTTCGGAGGTCTATCCAGCTCCACCGTGATGACCCTCTTTATCGTTCCAGGAATGTATGTGATTTTTGAAGACATCCAAAAGTTCCTGCGGAGACTTTTCCGGCACGCTGCTTAGTTGCAGCTCTTTTTCTTTTTTGGTATACTAAATGAGCACACGACTTACATCGCTTGTGCGATGAAAGTCGTTCTACTTGAAATACTTCTTGTATGTGCGAATTTACCCCGCCTGCTTCGCTTTGCGAAGCAAAGCGAGCGGGGTCCAATTCAGACAGCAACTTACAGAACGTAAGTTGCGTCTTCATTGGAGACACATGAAGATCCGTTCAGAAACCCGTTGGGTTCTCTCCTTTCTCCTCTTCTTCGGTACCGCAAGCGTGATCAGTTCCTTCTGGGTCCTCCGCGAACGGGAAAAGGCGCGCCAGGCCTTCATGGAACGGGAAGACTCCCTTCTTCAAACCATCACCTCCCTCAAGGAAGAATTCTCTCAGGCCAAGACCAAAGGATTGGAACTTGAAGGAAAGCTTCAGGAACTGAGCGCCACCCTTGAACGCAAAAGTCGTGAAGTCGAAGAGCTCAAGACAAAATATCTCCTCGCGTTTAATGACAAAAAGTCTTTCGAACGGCAGCTGATGAAGGGTCGGGAAGAAAAACTTCAGCTTGAATCAAAGATGAAACAGCTTCAGTCAAGCCCATTCCTCACGAAACTTTTGACCGAGAAAAAGGGCTTTGATTCAGATGCCGCCGGGCTCAAGAAGACGATTGAGGACAGCCGGAATGAACTTGTCCGAATTACGGAAGAGCGCAACGCCCTCGAGAGCCGGATTGAGGAAATTCAGACCGCAAAGGTCAAACTGGAGGAAAAACTCCGTCAGGAACAGGGCAAGATCGGGGCGATGTCCGCCGACCTTGAAAAGGAAAAATCGGGCCGTTTGTCGGTTGCGGAGAGCCTGAGTGAAAATTTTTCACGTGTGAAGCGCGAGAAGGAGGCGTTAGAGACGGAACTCTCCCGCGTGTCACAGGAAAAAATCGGGCTCGAACAGGAACTCGACCAGGTGCGTGACCGTCTCCAGGAAATCAACGGGAAAAGGGACCAGCTAGCGACGCAGGTCAAAGAGGTGAATCAGGTGCTTGAGACAAGGTTGCGGGAGATTGAGCAGATCCGCGCCACCTACGAGAAAACGATCGAGGAGACCCGTCAGATTGCGAGGGTAGAAAAAGATGTGGTAGAACTTCCTCCTATCGTGGTCAAAGGAGAATCGACTTCAAATGCCGCCGAGGCGTCGCAAAGTTCTCCTTCTCCCACCCCACAAAAGCAACCGGTTCTCGAACAGGTAAAGAACGGAAAAATCGTGACCCTCAATGAAAAATACCATTTTGTGGTGATCAACCTCGGGCGAGAAGATGGCATCCATGAGGGAATGAGCTTTCATGTCTTCCGGGATGGTCAGGAACTGGGGTTAGTTCAAGTGACCGAAGTGCGCCAAAAAATTTCTGCGTGTAACATTGTCAAATCGAATCCTCCGCTGCGGGAAGGGGATCTCGTTATTTACTAGACCGCTATTTTTTTGAAAAGACCGTCGACTTCCTTTTCGAAAGAAGTTTACAATGCGGCGTGTCGTCGTTACAGGAATGGGGGTCGTTTCGCCGAATGGCGTAGGGCGGGAAGTATTTTCTAAAGCCCTTCAGTCCGGGATTTCGTCCATTCGGCCGCTCTCCCGTTTCGACGGTCATTCCTTTCCGACGTTTCTTGCCTCAGAAATTCCTTCTTCGGCGTTTTCTCTCAATGGCTTGGACCGCTTTGTCACCTATGGGTTGATCGCGGTGGAGGAGTCCCTTAAAGACAGCGGTCTTAGCCTCTCGTCCCTTGACCCTGAACAGGTCGGAATCGTTTTCTCGTCGAGCAAAGGGGGGATGGAGAGCTTCGAGAAAGGGATGACGCCTCCCCTGATGCAGAATTTTCTAACCTCAAGCGTCAGCTCGGCGATTCTCCGCCGTTATCCGTTCCGGGGACCTGTACTCAACATCGTTGCGGCCTGCGCGACAGGAACGCACACCCTCATTCGGGCGGCGCAACTGATTTTGGATGGCCACGCCTCGATGGTCGTCACAGGCGCCAGCGATGCCTCCCTGACCCCTCTCCTTTTGTCGGGCTACGAAAAGATGGGGGTGTTAAGCCGCCAGGGAATTTTCCCCTTTGACCGCGGACGGGACGGTTTTGTCGTCGGAGAAGGAGCGGCCGCCTTCATTTTGGAAGAAAAAGAAGAGGCCCTCCGCCGTGGCGCGTTTGTCTATGGAGAAATTGCAGGCTACGCCATGGGCCAGGATCCGACACATCCTTTACGGTTTGAAAATTCTGAGGATGTTTTGGCGCACGTGCTCACCCTTGCCCTCAAACGCTCAAGAGTGTCTCGCGACGCTATCGACTATATCAATGCGCATGGAACCGCAACGGTGGCAGGAGACCTTTATGAAACAGAGCAGCTGAAACGCGCCTTGGGTCCCGAGGCGTATCGCATTCCTGTCAGTTCCACAAAATCGATGACAGGACATCTTCTTGGAGCTGCGGGGGCTGTGGAGTTTGCCGCTTGTCTTTTGGCAATGAAAGAAGGATTTATCCCTCCGACGGTGGGGCTCAAGGACCACGATCCGGTTTGTGATCTGGATTATGTCCCGAAAGTGGCGCGAAAGAAAAAGATTTCAACAGCCCTCTCGATTTCCATGGGCTTCGGGGGGCATGTCAGTGTTATCGTGGTCAAAAAATAAAGGTGGTTGTGAGAGGTGGGATGTGGGAAGTGGGTTTGGGATGGGTCGTGAGGATGGGTTTAAAATAAATTCTCACCCCCACCCTCACCACTAAACCCACTACTCACCACCCACGACCCACCACATGGAATGGAGGTAATCATGGAAAGAATTAATGTTGCAATATTAGGGGCAGGGGGTCTCGGGAAGAATGCCGCGAAGATCATCGGGATGAAAAAGGAACTCCGTCTCGTCGGGATTTGTGACAGCAAGGGGTTTGCCTTTGACAAAAAAGGCCTTGATGCCGAACGGATTGCAAAGGCCCCTGAGGGGAGCACCATCGGTGAATTAGAATTCGGGAGACTCTCGAAAGATCCGATTGGAGAGATCGTAAAGCAGAAAGACGTGATTGACGGAATATTTGTTGCGCTTCCAAATCTCCCGAACGATTTTATCCCGAAAGTGACGAAACGGATCTTTACGGAGGGATACGAAGGCGTTCTGACCGATGTTCTGAAAAGGACTTCTGCGGTTGAAATGTTGCTTAAGTTGGATAAAGTGGCGAAACGCAAAAAAGCGGTCTATATCACAGGTTGCGGCGCGACGCCAGGACTCCTTTCGGCTGCAGCGGTTCTTGCCGCGCAGTCTTTTATCGAAGTGGAGCATGTCGACATTTATTGGGGCGTCGGGATTCCGAACTGGGAGGAGTACCGGGCAACGATCCGCGAAGACATTGCCCACCTTCCCGGATATACTGTCGCGAAAGCGCAGGCACTCACGGATCAGGAGGTCACGACACTTCTTGCGGAGCGGGACTGGAAACTGGAACTGAAAGAGATGGAGCATGCGGATGATATTCTTCTTGAAAAAGTCGGCGTTGTGAAAAAAAGAAATCAGGTGACCGTTGGTGGTGTGATGGATACCCATACGACGAAAAAACCTGTATCAACGACGATGACCCTGACGGGCGTCACCTTCGAGGGGAAACGGTCAAGTCACAAGTTTGTCCTCGGCGATGAAACCACGATGCCGTGCAATGTCATCGGGCCGGCCCTCGGATATTTGAAACGGGCCCATTGGCTTAAGACTCATGGCATTTATGGCATCTTCGGCTCAACCGAATTCATGCCGATGGTGGTGCAGTGAGAAACGGGAAGTGAGTTGTGGGAAGTGGGAAGTGAGTTTGGGATGAGGGTGGGGAATTGAGGAATGAAAAATTGAGAATGCAAAATTCAAAACTTTTGAATTTCAATTTTTCATTTTGCGTTTGATCAATCCTTTTAACCCATCCTCACAACCCATCCAAAACCCACCTCTCACATCCCACAACCCACCCATCATGAAAATGCAGACTTTCTTCGAAGAGACACTCCAGACACTGAAAGAAACAGGGCTTTACCGGCATCTGCGGACGCTGGAATCGAGCCCGACACCTCACGCCATTCTCGACGGTAAAAAGGTACTTCTCTTTTCAAGCAACAACACCCTCGGCCTTTCCAATCATCCTAAAGTGATTGAAGCGGCGGTCCAGGCGACCCGTGACTATGGAACAGGGGGGACCGCGTCCCGCCTCATCTCCGGAAATCTCAAACTCTACAACATCCTCGAAGAAAAAATCGCGCATCTCAAAGGAGCCGAAGCGGCGGTTGTCTTTTCATCGGGATATGCTGCCAACCTTGGAACGATTCAGGCACTTGTGAAAAGAGGAGACCTTCTCCTCATCGACAAACTGAACCACGCCAGCATTATCGACGGGTGCCGCTTAAGCGGTGCGCACCTCAGAACCTACCGGCATAAAAATATGGAACTTCTCAAATCCCATCTTGAGAAGTCCGACTCGACGCGGCGGACACTCATCATCACCGACGGGATCTTCAGTATGGACGGCGATTTGGCGCCTCTTCCGGAAATTGTGGCACTCGCAAAAAAGTACCATGCCATGGTGATGATTGATGATGCCCATGCCACAGGAGTACTGGGCGAGCGGGGAGAGGGAACAGTTCATCATTTTAAATTGGATGACGAAGAAGTGGTTCAAATGGGGACCCTCAGTAAAGCGATCGGGAGCCTCGGCGGATTTGTGGTGGGAAGCAAAGAGTTAATCGAATTTTTGGTGAATGAGGCACGGAGTTTGATTTATTCCACTGCACTTCCTCCCTCTGTCCTTGCCGCAAGTATCGCTGCACTCACCGTATTAGAAGAGGAGCTGGAGATTCTCCAAAATTTCTGGAAAAAAATAAATTTCTTCAAAGAAAATCTTCAGAGGATGGGTTACGATTTAATGGGAAGCCAAACGCACATCCTTCCGATCCGGATCGGAGGCCATGAAGAGGCGACACAATTTGCAAGGGCTATTTTTGAGGAAGGGCTTTTTGCGCCTGCGATCCGTCCCCCTACGGTCCCTAAAGGGACAAGCCGGATCCGGCTTACCTTAATGGCCACCCATACTCAGGAAGACCTTGAGGAGGCACTCGATATTTTGAAGCGCGTGGGACGCAAGTTTGGTGTTATCCAATGAATAAGCGGCTATCTCGTGGCCTGTTCGCCGCACCGCTTGTCCGCCCCAGCGTGGCGGACTGCGCTTGGAGCTCTCCCTCGTTCGTCCCGAGCGTAAGCTCGGGACACCGTGCCCACTCGGTCGAGCTACATGCGGCTCACAGGACCACTCGACATCCGCTTTCATCGTAAATTGCAACTGCATATCGGGGTGTCGCAGGCGACTGAGGCCGAGGGGTGACGCGAGAAGGGGCTTCCCCGTTTTCGCCCGCAGCGAAGGCGAGGACGAAAATGGGGAGATCGAGCGGCAGGACCCCGAGGCAGAAGCAACGTGTTAAGCCGAGACGGGGCCCCCGTCTGCAAGGGACTTCAATGATCAAAGGCGTTTTCATTATTGGAACAGATACAGGGGTCGGCAAGACGATTGTGGCCGCCGGAATTGCCGGGGCACTCTACCGAAAAGGAATCAATGTCGGTGTCATGAAACCGGTATCAGCAGGGACAAGGGAAGATGCCCGGTTTCTCATGGCCAGTATCGATTCACGAGATCCTATCGACCTTGTGAATCCTGTCCATCTCCGCCTCCCTTTGGCCCCTTATGTTGCGGCGAAGCTCCTCCACAAACGGGTCGACGTCAAACGTATCCTTCGCGCGTTTCAACTCCTTTCGCGTAAACATCCGTTTCTGGTTGTCGAAGGGGCCGGCGGTCTTTTGGTGCCGCTTCAAAAAAGATTCCTCGTCGCGGATCTTGTCAAGGTACTCCGTCTCCCGGCACTCGTGGTCGCACGTGCAACACTCGGCACACTCAATCACACCCTCCTTACCGTTGAGGCCCTCCGCGCAAGAAAGATTCCGGTTGTTGGGATTATTCTGAACGGTCTTGAAACCAAGCATGGCGACCTTGCCGTCCGGACCAACCCTCCCGTTCTTCAAGCATTTTCCCATCTGCCGATTTTGGGAATCCTACCGCACCTGGAAGGCATCGATGTCCGAGACTGCAAATGGGGTGTTCTCTTCGAGACAGTCCAGCGCGAGGTTCGTCTCAAAGACATCCTCAAGGGTCGTCGAAGGCCTCATTGATCCTGAGCGGAGTCGAACCATTGACAAAGGGAGCACGACACCCTATACTGATATTTTAAGTGTATCAATCGATTTTGATCTTCATCCGTTCTATAAGAAGGGGAAAATAGATGGACGTAAAAGTGAAAAAAGGGAAGGCAGCCGCCGAGAAGACAGAAGCACTTGTGGCGGCCTTTTTTGAGGGAACAAAGCAGCCTGAAGGGGTTCTAAAACAATTGGATGCGTCTCTTTCGGGAAAAATGAGGGCCCTTTTTCAGAGTGGGGATGCCAAGGGGAAATCGGGCGAGGTGTCACTCATCCGGACCGATGGTCTGATCCGGTCTCCGCGACTCTTCTTGATCGGTTTGGGAAAGCGTGAAAAATTCCAGCAAGATTCCCTCCGGCAGGCGGCAGGGACGGCCGCTAAAGTTCTTAAAAAATATCGTTTGAAAGAAGGGACCCTTTTTGTCGACACTTTTCCGACTCAACGATTTTCTCCTGAAGTCGTGGGAGAATCATTGACTGAAGGAGCACGGTTGGGGGCTTATACCTTTGATCGTTATAAGACAGTCCAGGAAGAGCCGAAAAAGGAATTGGAGCAACTCACCCTCCTCGTCGAACGTCCGTCACCCGCCCGACTCGAACAGGGGGTCAAGATTGCGATGACGGTCACCGACTCTGTCTATCGGGTGCGTGACCTTATCTCCGAACCCTCCAATGAAGTCACCCCTTCGAAACTTGCCGCGGTCGCTAAAGAGATTGGCCGGAAAACCGGCATCAAAGTGACCGTTCTTGAGAAAGAAGCGATTCAAAAACTTGGAATGGGGGGACTTCTCGGCGTTTCCAAGGCAAGCCATGAAGGCCCCCGCTTCATTATCATGGAATATAACTTAAGCCAAAAAAAGCGGCCCCTTTTTGTTTTCGTCGGAAAAGGGATCACCTTTGATACGGGAGGGATCTCCATCAAACCGGCCAATAATATGGAACAGATGAAATACGATATGTCCGGTGCAGCCGCCGTATTGGGGACGTTGGAAGCGGCGGCCCGTCTCAAGCTCCCTTTTCGAATTGTGGGGCTTGCCCCCACCTGCGAGAATATGCCGGGAGGGCACGCGTATAAACCAGGCGATATCCTGAAAGCTTTGAACGGGAAGACGATCGAGGTTAAAAATACCGATGCTGAAGGGCGACTGATCCTCGCTGACGCCCTCTCGTACGCCCAACGTTACAAGCCGGACGGCGTGATTGATCTTGCAACATTGACCGGCGCCTGTGTGGTCGCCGTCGGTAATTTTGCCGTGGCACTCCTCACCAACAATGATCGCCTCGCCAAAAAAGTGATTCAGGCGGGTGAATCAACAGGGGAAAGGGCATGGCAGCTTCCCCTTTGGGAAGAGTACTCGGAGCTGATCAAAAGCGACATCGCGGATATTAAAAATACGGGAGACGGAACAGCCGGTACGATTACGGCCGCCGCATTCCTCAAGGAATTCGTCGATTATCCGTGGGTGCATCTCGATATCGCAAGCCGCGCCTGGACTGAAAAGGACCTTCCTTATATTCCGAAAGGGGCTACGGGCATTGGGGTGCGCTTGCTGTTAAATCTGCTTCGAAACTGGAAAAGTAAATGAAGACGCCCTTGACACCTTGGTGTCAAGGGCTGTCTGAATTTACCCTTGACATTTTGCAGGCGGATTTACGGATACAAAATGTCAAGGGTTCAATTCGGCCGAACGACTTACGTCGCTTGCTCCGTAAGTCGTGGCCTTATTGAAGGAGAAACCCGCATGGCTGAAGAAAATGGGTTAGTTCGCATGGAACTTTCCCAGATCCGCATTGATGAAAAGCGGGGAGAGCAGGTGATTGTTCTCAAGGAAAAGAACGGCAAGCGGCTTCTTCCGATTGTCATCGGCATCCTCGAGGCGACCGCCATTAAAATGGAAATCAGCGGGTATCAGCCGCCACGGCCCCTCACCCATGACCTTTTGAACAGCACGATTTTGGAACTGGGCGCCACCCTGACCCAAGTGGTCGTGGTCAAGCTCGAGCAGAACATCTTCTATGCGAAACTGATGATTGAGACAAGTGATGACCGAGCCATCGAGGTGGATGCCAGGCCCAGCGATTCCATCGCACTCGCCGTGCGGGCAAAGGCCCCCATTTTTGTGTCTCGGACAGTATTAGATCAAGTTTCTCTCCAATCCCCAGAGTCTTAACACCGAGGGCGGAATGTGAGCAACGTCATCTATCTTTCCATTATTGCAGTCCTCTTGGGGGTGTTGTATGCCACTTATCGAGAGGAAAAGCGTTCAAAGCCTGCAACGCAGTATCCCATTGAGGAATATTGGAAAGGGCAGGAGCGACGTGAGTTTAAACGCATCTCGAAGAAACTCCAGATTGATTATTATTATTTATCCACCGACGGAAACGAGCTCGCTAAAAAAGAGGGGAGTGCGAAGGCGACCACTACCAACGTGGGCTGGGGAGGGATTCAGTTCCTTCTTCCCGAGAAACTGAAGAAGGGAACGCGTCTTTCTCTCGAGATTCAACTGGAGAGGGAGCGTTCTCCCATTCGTGCGGTGGGAGAGGTGGTCTGGATGGAGGAAGCGCCCGATAAAGCCGAAGCGGATGGTACCCGGATTTTTCGAACAGGAGTCAAATTCGTGGGTTTTTCTTCTGAAGCACAAAATCGACTGGTAAAATTTCTTTATGAAGATGCGACTTCTTAAATGAAGACGCCCTTGACACCTTGGTGTCAAGGGCTGTCTGAATTTACCCCGCCTGCTTCGCTTTGCGAAGCAAAGCGGGCGGGGTCAATTCGGCCTTACTTATAAGTTACGAAGTCATAAGAGTGGGGCGTAACTTATGGCCTCATTGACAGAATTCTTCTATTGTGATACAGTTATGACACTCTCAAAAAGGAGAACGCCGTGAAAAAACGAAGCCCTCTGGCAGCCTTTACATTACTGGAACTCCTGATTGTGATTATTATCTTGGGAATCCTCGCGGCCCTCGCCCTTCCTCAGTATCTTCGAACAGTCGAGAAGAGCAGAGGCTCAGAGGCCCTCATTCATCTTGGAACGATCCGGACAGTAGAGATGAACTTTTATGCGGAAAACCGACAGTATACAAATGACTGGAGTCTTCTGGATATTGATAATCCGAATGATCTTCCTTCTCCCCCTACAGGAACTCGTCTTTTTACTTATTCTATCACGATCCCTGTGCCTGGTACCTTCACAGCTTCTGCACGAAGGGTGCGGGCTGACGGGAGCGAGGAGGTTATCACCATGAATGAGAATGGTCGTATTACTCGGTTTTCCACCAGCGGCCCCTAACTCTTTTAATTACCCTTCCCTCGATCAAATTTGGTTTTGACCATTCCCGTTGGAAGTAATTCATCTTTAAAGGGACAAATGGCCTATCAGAATCTTCATGAGTTTGTGAGACTTCTTGAAGAACGTCGGTTACTCCGACGTATTTCCTCGGAAGTGGATCCGATCTTGGAGGTTTCGGAGATCGCGGATCGGGTCACCAAACAGGGAGGACCTGCCCTCCTCTTTGAAAAAGTAAAGGGTAGTTCTCTCCCCCTTCTGATCAATGCCTTCGGGACGCTTGAACGCATGTGCCTTGCCCTCGAAGTCCGTTCTCTCGACGAGATTGCAGCCCGCATTGCGAAACTCCTGAAACCTGATGTCCCAATGGGACTTTTTGAAAAACTGCAGGCCCTTGCGAAGCTCAGAGAATTTTCAGAAGCACTCCCTTTACTTGTTCGGACAGCTCCTTGCCAAGAAGTCGTCCTTCACAATTCCCCAAGCCTCTCTTTTCTTCCGGTGATTCAGTGTTGGCCGAAGGATGCCGGGCGGTATATCACCTTCCCGATGGTCATTACCAAAGACCCGGAGACGGGGGCCCGGAATGTGGGGTGCTACCGGATGCAAGTTTTTGACGAAAGCACTACGGCCATGCACTGGCAGTTGCATAAAGACGGAACCGCTCATTATCAGAAATATAAGGCGATGGGAAAACGGATGGAAGTGGCCGTTGCTCTTGGGGCGGATCCGGCAACAATGTATGCGGCGACTGCACCTCTTCCTCACGGGATGGATGAATTTGTCTTGGCCGGCTTTTTGCGGAAGAAGCCTCTGGAACTCGTGAAATGTCGGACGGTCGACCTGGAAGTCCCTGCCCATGCAGAAATCGTTCTTGAAGGGTATGTGGAACCGGGAGAGCTCCGGACCGAAGGCCCTTTTGGGGATCATACGGGGTTCTACTCTCTTGAAGACAAGTTTCCCGTGTTTCATGTGAGTTGCATCACCCACCGTAAAAACCCGATCTACCCTACGATTATCGTCGGAAAACCGGTTCAGGAAGATGATTTTCTGGGAAAGGCCTCGGAGCGGATTTTTCTCCCCTTTATCCGGATGATTGTGCCCGAAATCGTAGACCTTCATCTTCCTTTTGAGGGGGCTTTCCATAACTGCGCCATCGTCTCCATCAAAAAATCGTACCCGGGTCAGGCGAAGAAGGTCATGCAGGCCATCTGGGGGTTGGGGCAGCTGATGTTCAGCAAGATCGTGATTGTCGTTCCGGATTCGGTCGATGTCCAGAACCTCAAGGAAGTGGCATGGCGCGTTTTCAACAGTATCGATCCCAAGCGGGACATTATTTTTTCCGAGGGTCCTGTGGATGAACTGGATGTGGCCTCCTGTTACGCCTATTACGGAACCAAGATGGGGATTGATGCAACGAATAAAGGGGCCGAAGAGGGGATGAAACGCCCGTGGCCTGACGAGATCATGATGAGCCCAGAGATTAAGATGCTGGTGGACAAGCGGTGGAAGGAGTACGGCCTGTAACGGGGAAACCTTGTTGAATGTTAAATGTGTAATGTGTAATCAAAATTTACATTACACATTACACAGTCCACATTACACAAAGTATCGATGCTCCAGAAACGTTTGAGAGTGTATCTTGAGTTTGTTAAGTTTGAACATACAGTTTTCGCACTCCCGTTTGCGTACATGGGAGCGATTCTGGCTCGAGAGGGGATTCCCCCTTTTTCAAAATGGTTCTGGATCACGCTCGCCATGATCGGGGCGAGGACCGCAGGGATGAGTCTGAATCGGATTATCGATCGGGAAATCGATGCGAGGAACCCCCGTACAAAAAATCGGGCGCTCCAGAGAGGGGAAATCCGTTTATCGCAAGCAGAGACTCTTACCGGTTTTTCAATCATTTTACTCGTCTTGGCCGCATGGCGTTTAAACCCCCTCTGTCTCCTATTATCGCCTCTTGCACTCCTTCTCCTCTCGGTTTATTCCTATATGAAGCGGTTGAGTTGGCTCACTCATTTTGTTCTCGGCTCTGTGCTTGCCTGTGCGCCGATCGGAGGGTGGATTGCCGTCACGGGGCATCTCGATACTTTGCCGCTTCTTTTGGGAGGGGTAGTCCTCTTCTGGGTGGCAGGATTTGATGTGATCTATACCTGTCAGGACGTCGCCTTTGACCAAGAGGCAGGAATCCATTCCCTTCCTGCGCGCTTGGGGATTGGGCGCTCCCTTTTTCTTTCAACAGGATTTCATATGGTGTCGCTCCTTTTTCTTTTGGCGATCGGACTCCTGAGATCCCTCGGGCCCTTCTTTTGGATCGGATGGGGTCTCGTTTCACTCATTCTTCTCATCGAACACCGCCTGATCTCTCCTCAGGATCTTTCCCGCGTGAATCAGGCCTTCTTTGTGATGAACGGATGGGTGGGCGTGATCCTTTTTGTGGCAATCTTGATAGATATGGTGTGGATCGGATGAAGCGCTCCAGGGATTTGAGACCGAAGACAGTGGTGGCAATCACCGGTGCCAGCGGCGCCATTTACGGGTTTCGTCTCGCACAGATTCTGACCCAGAAGAAATTTTCTATTTACTTGGTAGTAACCCCGGCCGCGCGCCTCGTTGCCAAGCACGAACTCGGGCTTGATTTTGGAAATGGCGAAAGTGGACAGGTGGAAAAAACTTTGGTAAACTATTTCAAATCGGGTGCTAAAGAGATCCACTGGCTTGACCCGATGGATCTTTTGGCGCCGATTTCAAGCGGTTCCCATAAAACCAAGGGGATGGTCGTCGTTCCGTGCAGCATGGGGGCCTTGTCCGGTATCGCTCATGGTTCAAGCCGCGACCTTGTGGAACGGGCGGCGGATGTGACGCTCAAAGAGAAGCGTCCGCTCATTCTCGTTCCGCGGGAAAGCCCGCTCAGTCCGATTCATCTTCAGAATCTCCTTTCGCTTTCCCGGATCGGGGTCCATGTGGTTCCGGCCGCCCCCGCTTTTTACCAACGGCCCAAGACCGTTCAGGAGATGGTCGATTTTATTGTCGGACGCGTATTGGATCTTTTGAAAATAGAACATGACCTCTTCAAACGTTGGCACAAGTAAACTCGATTTCCCTTTCATACAATCGAACGGCCTTTCGGATATTGTCGAAAAGGTAACGGAAGGAGAACGTCTTACCTTTGAGGAGGGTGTTCGACTGATGACCTCCCCCGACCTTTTGCTTCTCGGGCGACTCGCAGATGCCTTACGCCAGAGGAAAGTCGGTGAGGAGGTCTGCTTCTCGATGAACATCAATATCAATCCCACCAACGCCTGCGTTCTCCGTTGCAAGTTCTGCGCCTTTTACCGGCCGCTCGACCACCCCGAAGCCTATACGGAACGGCTCGAGGATATCCTCGGGCGTATCCGGCATGCCCACAGCCACGGTGTCCGCGAAGCGCATATCGTCGGCGGACTCAATCCGAAGATTCCTTTTTCCTATTTTCTTGAACTGATCCAGCGAATTAAAGCGTTCGACCCCGATATCCATGTGAAAGCCTTTACAGCGGTCGAAATCGACTTTTTCGCGCGCGTCTACAAGATCAGCGTCGAAAAAGTCCTCCAGGATCTGCGCGCGGCAGGACTCGACAGCCTTCCGGGTGGAGGGGCGGAGGTTTTTAGTCCCCGCGTGAGGGAACTCGTCTGCAAGGGAAAAATTTCAGGCAAGCGGTGGCTCGAAGTTATTGAAGTAGCACATCGGCTCGGCATCTCTTCGACCGCCACGATGCTGTACGGTCACGTGGAGACGATTGAGGAGAGGATCGATCATCTGAGTCAACTTCGCGACCTTCAGGACAAGACCGGGAAATTCACCTGTTTTGTCCCACTTCCTTTTCATCCGGAAAATACCCCTCTGGCTCATCTGGGGTACACCTGCGGCTTCGACGACTTGAAAGTGTATGCGGTCTCGAGACTTTTCTTGGATAATTTCACCCATCTCAAGGGACTTTGGAATTATCTGGATGAAAAATTTGCGCAGGTCATTCTCCACTTCGGTGTCGATGATCTCGGCGGAACTTTTGTGGAGGAAAGAATTGCGCATGCCGCGGGCGCAAAAACGCCACAGTCACTTTCACGGGAGAGGATCATTGAGATAATCCGGAAAGCGAAGCGCCTTCCGATAGAGACCGATTCCAGTTATAAGGTACGAAGACGATGGGAACAAACGGCGTAGCACACGTTTTACAGAAGGCGTACGACGGAAAAAGAATTGAACAGAGCGAAGCCCTGTCGCTTTACGAGGCGAATCTTTTGGAACTCGGCATGGTGGCGGACCATTGCCGGAGGCGCTTCCATCCGGAAGACGTCGTTACCTTTATCATCGACCGGAACATCAATTATACAAACGTCTGCATCACCTATTGCAAATTTTGTACCTTTTACCGACCCCCCGGCGAGGCCGAGGGAAGTTGGTTTTATACCAATGACGAAATTTTCCAGAAGATTGAGGAGCTGGTCAAGATCGGTGGGACTCAGGTGTTGCTTCAAGGCGGCCATCATCCCAAGATTACCCTTGAGTATTACACGACGCTTCTTCGCGAGATCAAGAAGCGTTTTCCCGTGCACCTCCATTCTTTCTCTGCCCCAGAGATTGAGCATCTCTCCCGCGTGAGCCATAAACCGATCCGGGACGTGTTGATCGCTTTGAGGGAAGCAGGCCTGAACTCTGTACCCGGCGGGGGTGCTGAGATTCTTGTCGATCGGGTCAAAAAAGCCATTTCTCCGCTCAAGACCACTTCCGAGAAATGGCTCGAGATTCATGAGACGGTCCATTCTCTCGGCATGCGTTCCACCGCGACGATGATGTTTGGAACCGTCGAGACCGAAGAGGAAAGGATTCTTCATTTTGAAAAGATCAGGAAACTTCAGGACAAAACCGGAGGCTTTACCGCCTTTATCCCCTGGAGTTTTTGCCCGGGAAAAACCGAGCTCGAAGGGAAAATCGAACCGGCAGGAGGGGAGGATTATCTTCGAACGCTCGCGATCTCCCGCATTTACCTCGACAATATCTCCAATATCCCGACAGGATGGGTGACGGAAGGGTACAAAGTCGGGCAGGTCGGGCTCTCTTTCGGCGCCAATGATTTTGGAGGGATTCTGATGGAGGAGAAGGTGATCAGCGCCACAGGGACCGCCTACACGATGGCTATTGAGCAGGCCCTCTCACTCATCCGCAGGGCGGGGAAGATTCCTGCACAGCGCAACACGATGTATGAAATCCTCCGGACGTTCGTTTGAAAATCCGGGTGGCACTTTCGCAGATCAATCCCACCGTGGGGGACCTCGAGGGAAACTGCCAAAAGATTGTACAGGTGCTCAAGGAAGTCAAACAGGCCGGTACGGATCTGGTGACTTTTCCGGAATTGGCGATAACCGGCTACCCCCCCGAAGACCTCCTTTTTAAAAAAAGTTTCCTGAAAAAAAATGAACTTTCCATTCGTCGGATCCTTCCGCATACCCGGGGATTCACCTGTGTCGTCGGGTTTGCGCACTCTCTTTCGGGCCGTCTTTATAACGCCTGTGCGCTCCTTTCAAACGGACGCTGGATCGGCACCTACCATAAAAATCACCTTCCGAACTACGGTGTCTTCGATGAAAAACGCTATTTCACGCCGGGAGAAGAGTGTCTTGTTTTTTCGCAGGGAGACCTTCGGATAGGACTGAATATCTGTGAAGATCTTTGGGTGGAGGAAGGCCCTCCTTTGATTGAGGCACGCCAAGGAGGGGCAAGACTGCTTGTGAATATCTCCGCAAGCCCCTATGAAGCGGGGAAAAGAGGCCAAAGAGAAAAGCTTCTCTCCCGCCGCTCCAAAGAAGCCTCTGCGTACCTTCTTTACAATAACCTGGTCGGGGGACAGGATGAACTTGTCTTCGACGGGGGGAGCATGATTTTTGATCCGAAGGGACGACTTCTCGAGAGGGCCCCTCAGTTTGAGGAATCCATTCTGATCCATGACCTCGATATTCCTTCCTCGGGCATACCGGGGAGGATCAAGAAAAAATATCCAATGAGGTCACTCCATATTCCGCAGAAGACACCCACGGAAAAGCGGCCTCTTCCTCAAAAATCGCCCGACTCGCCTCTTTCAAAAGAAGAAGAAATTTATAAGGCCCTTGTTTTAGGGACGCGTGACTACGTGTTAAAAAATAATTTTCAGAAGGTAGTGTTGGGACTAAGCGGCGGAATCGATTCAAGTCTTGTGGCCTGTATCGCCGTGGATGCTTTGGGGAAAGAAAAAGTCATCGGCGTGTCGATGCCTTCGACCTATTCTTCCCGCGAAACCCAACAAGATGCGAAGGCGCTTGCAAGACGCCTCGGTATCCGCTTCATTGAACTCCCCATCGACGCCGTGTTTCAGAGTTTTCTCGGTCTTCTGAAGGAGGCCTTTCAGAACGAGAAAGAGAATATCGCCGAGGAGAACTTGCAGGCCCGGATCCGCGGCGTCCTCCTCATGGCCCTTTCCAATAAATTTGGATGGCTCGTTCTGACCACCGGCAACAAAAGCGAAATGAGCACCGGCTACTGCACCCTTTACGGGGATATGGCAGGCGGTTTCGCGGTGATTAAGGATGTTCCGAAACATCTGGTGTATGAACTCGCTTTTTTCCGAAACCGGAGAGAATCGGTGATGCCGGAGTCCGTAATGACTCGCGAACCGACAGCGGAACTCAAACTGAATCAGAAAGATTCAGACACGCTTCCTCCTTATGAAATCCTCGATCCGATTTTGACGGCCTATATCGAGAAAAATCTTACGGTGTCTCAAATGAAACAGGCAGGCTTCAGCGAAGCGATTGTGAGAGAAGTGATTCAAAGGGTGGACGGAAACGAGTACAAACGGCGCCAGGGTCCGCCCGGAATTAAGATTACTCCGCGTGCCTTTGGAAAGGACTGGAGATTTCCGATCACCAACCGATACCGAGAATAAGATGAAAATTCCAATCACCAAATTCCAAGATACAAACAATAACCAATATCCAAATTGCAATACCCAAACTCATGGGTTTGGTCAATTGGTTATTGAATCCTTGGAATTTGTTTGGTGTTTGTAATTTGGTTCTTGGTTATTTTCTATGATAACTGTGATTATTCCCATGTATCATGAAGAAGCGGTCATTGCCCAGACACTCGAGCGCCTTTTGCAACAGGAAGGATCCTATGAAATCCTTGTCGTGGATGGAGGAAGTCAGGACCAGAGTGTCGCCCTCGCCCGTTCGTATGCGAGCGTTTTCTCCTCTCTCAAGGGAAGAGCGATTCAGATGAATCGAGGGGCTCTTGAGGCAAAAGGAGAAATACTTCTTTTCCTTCACGCGGATTCCTGGCTTGAGCAAGGGTCTTTGATCGAAATCGAAAAAACGATGAAAAATAAAGAGGTGGTGGGGGGGTGTTTGACTCAAAAAATCGAAGCACAACACCCCTTTTACCGGATCCTGGAGGCCTCGGGGACGTTCCGGGCAAGGGGACTGCGTCTTTTCTACGGAGACCAAGCGATCTTTATTCGGAAGGAAATTTTTGATAAACTAAAAGGATATCCTCCCATGCCTTTGTTTGAGGATTTGGCCTTGAGCCGGCGGCTTAAGCGGGAAGGAAAAACAGTGATACTTTCCAAACGGGTCTTTACCTCTGCCAGGAGGTGGGAGAATAAAGGGATGCTTCGGGGGAGTCTGCGCAATATGATTCTCCTTTTCCTATATGGATTGGGGATTGCACCGCAGACCCTTGCAAGATTTTATTCAGATGTACGTTAAACATAGACTTAAGACGAAAGACCTAAGACCGAAGACTTCGTGGGAAGTCTTGAGTCTTTGGTCTTAGGTCTTTGGTCGTTTTACAACAAGGAGGAAGGAAGATGAGAAAAAGTACCATCAGAAGATTGGCACTGCTTTTGGCCTTGACGTTTGTCTGGGCGGGGAGCGCCAGTGCCGAGGTAATCCGTGGGAAGGTGACGATGATGGACCTGAAGGCAAACCGTATTTCGCTTCAAGCCAAAGGCAAAGATCACAGTTTCACCTTTGACCCCCAGGACTTTATCGTCTGGAAAGGGGACGATGAGGTGAAAACCGATGAAATCAAAACAGGCGCTGATGCCGAAGTCGGCTATTATACCGATGAAACAGGGGTAGAAATTGCCAGCTGGGTCGATCTGACGCCTGCGGAGGAGGGAGAAGAAGTCTCCGTCCCTGCAGAAAGCGCACTTCCCGAAGTGGCACCTGAGACAGCGGTTGTCCCCGCTGCTACTCCTATGGCTCCCGCTGCGAAAGAACATCCGGGAAAGGAAAGTTCAGCAACGGAAAAACCGGCCGTGGAACATCCGGGAAAGGAAATGCCGAAAACGCAGTAAACTTGGAGCAGAATCGGAAAGTCGCACTGACCGGTATCGGCGTGGTCAGCCCTTACGGGATCGGGAAGGAATGTTTCTGGAGAGGGTTGCAGAAAGGGTCTCCCGCGATCCGGCGGATTTCCCTCTTCAATCCGGAAGGGTTTCTTTCTCAGGTGGGAGGCGAGGTGCCGGATTTGAACGGCGCTGTCGTTTTAGAAGGTCGCAAAGAGCTTCCCCGCGTTGTGCCGATGGCCATTTTGGCAGCAAGGGAAGCGCTTCAAGATGCGGAGATTGATACCACACAGCTCGAGGAGTCTGAAAAAGAAAAATGGGCTGTGATTGTCGGAACGGGTGCGGGAGGGATTGATTATGCGGAACAGCAGTATGAAGGTTTCCACAAAGAGGGAAGCCATCGCATTCATCCTTACGCCATTTCCAACTCCTTCCCCGGCATGCTGTCCAGCGAGCTCTCGATCTATTTCGGATTCAGAGGCCCGAGCCATGTGATGTCCAACGGCTGTACGAGTTCTACGGATGCGATCGGATATGCCTTTCAGAGCATCCGTCGGGGTGAAAGAGATTGTGTGCTGACCGGGGGTGCCGAGGCGTGCATGACCCGGGGCATTCTTTCAGGCTTCTGTCGCATGAAGGTGGTTTCTTCCCGTTTCAACAACACTCCCGAACGCGCCTCACGGCCTTTTGACAAGGAGCGGGACGGTTTTGTTCTAGGAGAAGGGGCATGGTTTTTTGTACTCGAATCGTTTGAACAGGCCCGTCGGCGGGGAGCAAGGATTTACTGTTTTGTTTCAGGATACGGTGCAACCTGTGACGCATTTCACCCTGTCCGGACGACCAAAGACGGCAAGGAATCGGCACGCGCGATGGTCGAGGCGGTGAAAGATGCCGGACTTGCCTTGGACGAAATCGATTACATCAACCTTCACGGCACCTCGACAGTCATGAATGACAGGACGGAGACAGCGGCCGTGAAACTTGCCTTTGAAAAGAAAAGTTATGCCATCCCGATGAGCGCAACAAAATCTTTGGTAGGACATCCGCAAGGGGCTTCCGGCGCGATGGGCGTGGCCACCTGCGCGCTGAGTTTGGCAAACCAATTCATCACCCCGACGGCCAATTATGAAACACCGGATGAAGCGTGCGACCTCGACTATACGCCGAATCGGGGGAGAGAAACAGTTCTCCGTCATGTTCTTTCAAATTGCATCGGGTTCGGATCAAAAAATGCGAGCCTTGTTCTTTCGGGGGTGGGGGCATGAACCCCGTTAGATATTTTATATCTAACGGGGTGAAGAAACTCATACTCTTTTTGAGTCTTTCTGTAATGCTCGCGTGGAGTTCCTGCGAGGCAGGAACGCTTTTGATCGGAAAAAAAGCGAAAGCGCTTGTTGGGAAACCGAAGGAACATCTGTCCGCGGCTTCTTATACAGTCCTTGTTCTTGCGCGGAATGATCGGAATCCCCCTCATCTCGATCCGATTGATGCAATCATTTTTAATCCGGGAAAAGGGACGTTTGAAAAAAAGAGAACCCGTGACCGTAATCATCGTGTGATCTTAGATAGCCCGACCGGTCGCCCCGGCGAAAAGGTGACAACGTCGTCGCTTCAAAAATATCTTTCGCTCATCGAATCGAATCATATGATCCCTTTTGTATTTCACGGGAAAAAGGGAGAGGAGCTCGCCGTCATCTATACCGACCCCTATAACACCTGTTTTGTGTATGAGACGCCCGAAGGGATTCGTGTGGATGTGACAGGCCCTTTCGGAAACCGTCACCGTGGGTTTGAAGAAATGCCGATTCATATCAGGAAACTTCCGTAATGAACAAACGTCTTGAGCGCTTTCTCTTGGGTTTGGGGTTGGACTGCCGGGATGGGCATGTTCGCGTTACGCGGGGGAAAAATTTCCACCTCGTGGGAGGATCGGATACTACCCACAAATGCATGCAGGAAAAGGCGATGAAGTTTAACGAACAGCTCAAGAGGCGCGGGAAAACTTTGGATGAAATCAATGTCCAAGAATTTCACGACATCGCCCACAAGATCGGTCTTAAATCATAGCCATTGATCGCATCGTAAACATTTTAAGAAAAGAAGTGAGGCGCTGGAAAGTGCCAGCGGTAGGGGTCATCCGGGAAGAGTCGGGGAATGACCCCTTTTTTGTTTTAGTCTCCTGCCTTTTAAGTCTCCGGACCAAAGACGAAGTAACGGAAGCGGCGAGCCGCCGCCTTTTTGCACTCGCCAAAACTCCCCACGAGCTCCTCAGACTCCCGATAAAAACCATCGAAAAAGCGATCTATCCGGTCGGCTTCTACCACACCAAAGCGCGGACCCTTCACACGGTCTGCCGTGATCTCCTCAACCGTTTTCAAGGGAAAGTGCCGAGTAGTTTAGAGGAACTTCTCAGTTTAAAAGGGGTGGGGAGGAAGACAGCGAACCTTGTTATGACCCTTGCATTCCACAAACCGGGAATTTGTGTCGACACCCATGTGCATCGGATTTCAAATCGTCTCGGATATGTCAAAACGAAAACTCCTGAACAAACGGAAATGGCCCTCCGTAAAAAACTCCCGCCGCGCTTTTGGATCGAATTCAACGACCTCCTCGTCCCTTTCGGCCAGAATCTCTGCCGGCCAATCTCTCCCTTCTGCAGCCGCTGCCCCATCGAGCGTGACTGCGCCAAAGTCGGCGTCACTCTTCATCGTTAATAAACCCCACCAGGGTTGCCTCCGCTTGTCGTTCGCTTAAGACTTAGGCATCTTCGCTCACTGTGAGTGAAAATCGGCTGCGACACTGCATCGCCTTTAAGAATGCATCCGATTTTCAACAGTCGCTCCAGCAATCCCTGGTGGGGTTTCTCAAGTAGCGGCTGTCTCGTGGTGTGTTCCCCGCACCGCTTTTTCGTGCCGCGGTTCCCACGCTCCCGCTCAGGGTGATTCGGCAGCGGTTTGTATTCCAAGATTCGGTTTATGTGTCCTCGCCTCATCAACTTCGCTGTCGGTGGGAAGCCGCGTCACTTTCACTGAACCCCATTCCCTCTAATAGGCGACGTGGTTTCCACGCTGAGCGAGTAGATTTTGCGCGGAGCATCAGGACCTCAAA
>Ga0105164_10000397_pt1 | contig 31570 bp, 32 predicted proteins | sample VDWuncwatermetaG_FD_89674 | JGI IMG/M metagenome (GOLD analysis project Ga0105164, IMG submission 89674) | Wastewater microbial communities from Netherlands to study Microbial Dark Matter (Phase II) - VDW unchlorinated drinking water | ecosystem: Environmental > Aquatic > Freshwater > Drinking...
ACAAGGCGGCGGTTGCGGAATTACTTTCTCGGCTGCCGAGTTTGCCTGAGAAGGTGGTCACAAGTTTGCCTCCTTCGCAGACGACGTTGCGGTTTTTACACCTTCCCGTGAAGCAGCGAAAAAAAGTGGAGAAGATGTTTCGCTTTGAGCTAGAGGATTCTGTCCCCTTTAGAATGGATGATAGTTTAATTGATTACCATATTTCCTCGGTGCCTGATGGTAGCCTTGTTTTCGTCGCGTTAGCGCCTGAACGCTATGTTCTGAGCCATATTGAATGGTTGAAATCCATCGGGATTGATCCAGATTGGCTCACGTTTGAAGGCATGGGTCTGATTAACTCATATTTTCTGCAAGCCCAGCAAGTTGAGGAGAAGACCGAGAGCTCGACTCTGGCAGTGATTGATATTGGTCATCTGAAAACCAATGTTGCGATCATCCATAACGGCAACCTCGAAATGTTCCGAAGCCTTTCCTGGGGATCTGGGTTTGTCACGCAGGCGATTGCAACGGCAATTGGGATTGGAGTCGATGAGGCGGAAGAGCTTAAATTAAAAACCTTGAACCTTGCTCAGATCGACGAAACCTCGTCGGAATTGGCACGCGATGTCAATGACGCCGGCTTCTCTGCTTTTCAAGAATTCTTCGCAGATCTCAACCATGTTTTAATGACCTATCAGAACCAATCCAAACGATCCGTGACTCAGCTTAAAATTACGGGCGGCGCCTCAAAGACTCCGGGGCTTACCGAGTTGCTCGCTAAGGAATTTCAGATTGGGGTGAGTCTTCTGGGCCAAATCAGCGGTCTCGAGATTAAAGGTTCTGCTAAGGATAGTCTTGGGGAGAAATATATCGAGGTTTTGGGGCGGGCACTGGTCTTTACTCGTAAGCCTCCCTTGCTCTTTAATTTCCGAAAAGGCTCATGTGGCAAGCAGACATCGCTCACTGAAGTGACTTCACTTCTCGGGAATACAGCGATTATGCGCCTTTTTAAGTACGCAGCCTTCACGGCGTTTGCGCTTTTTGTCCACGTGAATATCGCGCAATACCTTGCAAAAAAAGAACTTCGTAGTGCTCGTGATGAATTGAATAAGGTTTTTACGGAGACATTTCGGAGCGTCCCCGCCAAGGTTCGGAATGGGTTAACCACAGAACCCGAGGAGCTCAAAAAGTACCTCAAGAAGAAAAATTTGGATTTGGGGGAAAAGTTGAAATTGGTGGGTCAGAATCGAACCACTGTCCTCACGTTGATGCGGTCGGTCAGTGAATCGATTCCGCCTACCGTTCGCGTGGATGTGAACACGCTTAAGTTTCAGGAAAAGAAATTTCAATTGGAGGGCGTTCTTTACGAGGGCGATCTAGCGGTAATTACCGCGAGCCTTCAGAAATTGCCGTTTCTGAAGGAAGTAAGTCTTAGTAAAGACGGGCAACGTTTTACGTATCAGGCAGATTGGGTGGTAAATTAAAATGGATTCCGTCGCAAAATTTAGAGTGTGGGTTGCTGAGAATGCCCCCATGCTTCAGATCGTCTACCAAAATAAATATGTCGGGATGCTTTATGACCACTTTGCGAGTTTGCCGGCGAAGGATCAGCGCCGGGTTGTAGCCGGTGGGGTTGCCGGCGTTTGCCTGATGATTCTAGGATTTCTCTTAATCTCGTACCTCTCGCTATGGTCGACAAGCCGCAAAACAAGCCAATCCTACGCGATGGTGAATGAATTGATGCAGTACGAAAAGGAACGAAAAGAGAAGGGTGTCAAGATCGCAGCGCTCGAACGCAACGCGCTTTTGGCCATTCCGGGAAGATTTCGCCAATATCTGGTGGACGCGGGCCGCTCAGCCAGTATCTCCGCTCGAATGATTAAAGTTGAAGAGAAGGCGTCAGCTAAGTCCAGCGATACCGCTGACGGCGAAGCAAGTGCCGACGCAGGCGATTTACAGACTATCGAAGGGACTGTTCGATTGGAGCGAATCAATTTAGCCCAGCTAAAGGGGTATCTTCAGAGTGTGGAGTTTGGGTCGCATCGTCTTCAAGTGACTGGAGTTAACATTAGTAATGACACGCAGATTCGAGGGTATATGTCGGTGGAACTTAACGTGACTGCGCATGTCTTTCAAACGACTGAAAATCAATGAAACCAAAAATATCACTCAAAGCGTTGATGATTGGATTCGGGTTGTTTTTTGTTTTTCTGCTTTATTCCTTCCCGTATTCCAATTTCCGCGGGCATATTTTTAAAAAGATCTACGAAGCGACCGGAGTCTATTTAGTCGCCGACGAGATTTATCCTTCATTTTTTGGCTGGCCAGGTATCGGGATTAAGAAGGTCTCGGTCACGATGCCGATGGGTAGCACGAGTTTTGACCTGGGGTGCGAGAAACTTCTTTTCCGAGTGGGTTTAGCGGGAATCTTCCCCCCTGTTCCGTCGGTTTCCATGAGTTTGAAACGACTCAAGGAGGGTGGAGATCTTTATGTCAACTTGGGGGACGGTAATCCTGTTAAGACAGCCGACTGGGAAGCGACGGACGTAAGTCTTGGGCAACTTCTTGAAGAAAGCAGCCGGATTGAGGGCCTTCTGAATAGTGAAGGCTCACTTGAGTACCACACGACGGATTTCAGTCAGTCCTCTGGATTTGCAAACCTCAATATTGAAAAGCTCAAGACAATGTCAAAACTCATTGAAATGAGTTCCTCCTATAGTTTTCTGATCCCATCCTTAACGTTGGGAAGCGTGAAGGGAAAAGTCGCCATTAAAAATGGTATCGCTGAAATCAGCCAACTCCAGTTTGGCGAATCAGATTCGGATGTTCAGGGAACGATTTCAGGCAATATTCGACTGGGAAAGACGATCGAACAATCACAACTTCAGATTGTCGTCAAAATGCAGATCGCCAACCGAATCTTACAAGACCCACAATCGGCCACCTTTGTTTCCTTTTTGGATAGTTACCGAACTTCTACGCCGGGTGACTATGCCATGAAATGGGTCGCGTCGATCTCCGATTTCACCGCCGCCGGCCTATCCCTGCGCGCTCTGCCTCAGAAGATCACAACTCCCTAAGGTACCTACTCACTTGCGGGCCCTAAAGGTATACAGTGCGATTCGCACTGTATACCTTTAGGGCCCGCAAGTGAGTAGGTACCTAATTTGGCGGGAGTTGAGTCCAGCAGCGCGCAGTTCATCCTCTGTCGCTGACCTGATCGCATCGATATTTCCGAATTTTTTTAGGAGTTTCGCCTTAGTCTTCGGGCCAATCCCTGGGATATCGGTGAGTGGCGAGCTTTCTAATGTGGCTTTGCGTTTGCGGGTGTGGTGGCTCTTGACTGAAAAGCGGTGCGCCTCATCTCGAACTCTCTGGACCAACCGCAGCGCTGGATTATTTTCCCTAAGCAGGATGGGATTCTTTCGTCCTGGGACAAAGATGCGGTCTTGAGTTTGCTTAATGTCTTTTCGGGTAAAAGCGGATTCGGTTCTCGCCTTGGCTATCGCGCATACAGGGATGTCGCTCTCTAGCTCCTTGAGAGCTCTGATGGCTGATGCCAATTGGCCCTTTCCGCCATCAATAATAAACAGATCGGGCGGGGCGTTCTCTTTATCTCTTAAACGACGAGAAAGTGTTTCAAAGATTGAGGCGTAGTCATCTTGGCCTTCAACAGTTTTAGGGTAGTAGACGCGGTAGCGGCTCTTAAGTGGGCTCTCGGCAGCAAAGTGGACGAGTGCCACGGCCGGGTGGGTGCCCTGGAGATTGGATACGTCGATACCTTCGATCGCATAAGGGGTTTCCGCCAAGCTTAGGACTTGCTGGAGAAGTTCGGAAGCCGTCTGCGTTTTTTCTTTATCCTCAAAGATAAGGCGCGCATTTTGCTGAGCCATCCCGAGTAGTCTCAACGCTCGTTCTCCCCGTTTAACGAGCAGGGGTACGGGTGCTCCGGTTTTTTGAGCAAGTAGCGCGGCGGTATTCTCTCGGCCTTTGAAATCCTCAGCCAACCAAACTTCGTTGGGAGGGATATTCTGTGTGTAATACTGCTCGATAAAACTACGTGCGGTTTCGTCGTCTGAGTCTAATACTGAGTTGGTTTTTTGGCTGAATCTTCCCGTCAAAAATCCGCCTCGGATAAAGAGAATGATCCACTGAGTTGATTCTTGCGCTCTAAAGCAACCAATCACATCGATATCCTTAATCTTATCGGTGAGAACGGCGTTCTGCTTTGCCGTGATTTTTTCGAGTGCCTGAATTTTATCGCGGACTCTGCGGGCGTCTTCATATTTCTGCTGGTCGGACGCCGTTTTCATTTCCTTTTTAAGGGATTTGAGCAGCTCTGTTTTTTTACCCTTTAAAAACAAAATTGCCTGGCGAATCTGAAGGGAGTACGCCGTGTCCGAAACAAGGTCCACGCAGGGGGCGGTGCACGTGCCAATTTCATAGTTTAGGCACGGCCGTGAGCGGTTACTGAACTTGCTATCGGAACAATCTCGGATCTGAAAGGCTTTGAGCAGAAAACGACTGATTTCGGTCGCTCCCGCGCTATAGGGCCCAAAGTACTTAAGGCTAGGAGAGATTACGACCTTTCGGGTTGTGCGAAATCGTGGAAATGGATGCGTAAAATCGAGCACAAAATACGGGTAGTTCTTGTCATCTTTAAGGCGGATATTAAACCGAGGGCGGTGCTTCTTAATGAGATTGCATTCCATGAGCAGCGCTTCAAGTTCCGTCTGAGTCACAGTGAACTCGAGCTGGCGGACCCTTTTCATCAGGATCCGAGTTTTTGGCGTGAGTTGTTCTGGGGCCTGAAAATAGGATCGGATGCGGTTTTTGAGATTCTTCGCTTTGCCGACATAGAGGATGCGTTCATGTTCATCGCGCATCATGTAGATACCCGGTTGAGTGGGCCAATGAGTGATTTGTTGCGGAAGCGACTCCATGGTTCGGCTACGATACCAGGGTTTTTGGTCTTGCAAAGGGAAGGATTGAGATAACTTAGGTCGCTTGCCCTTCGAGAAAAGTCATGTTATCGCTGTTGGGCATTTGGAATGAATTAACTAATACACACGTCCCTAGACAACTTCGGTCTTCCTGAACAAAGGTTCAAGGAGGCAAGGGGGGCGGAGGCTTAACCGGAGAAAAACATGCCTGAAATATCCATGAAAAATATGCTCGAGGCTGGTGTTCATTTTGGCCACCAGACCCAACGTTGGAACCCTAAAATGAAGCCCTATATTTACGGGCCTAAGAACGGGATCTACATTATTGACCTCGAAAAGACCGTACGCCACGCTCGTGAAGGTTGCCAGTTCATTAAAAATACCGTCGCTAATGGCGGAAAAGTCCTCTTTGTGGCGACTAAGAAACAGGCTCGTGTGCTGGCAAAAGAAGCGGCTGAACGGGCTGGGATGCCGTTTGTGGTGGAGCGTTGGTTGGGTGGTACTTTAACTAATTTTGCCACGATCCGACAGGGTTGTGAGCGCTTAGACCAACTCGATACCTGGAAGTTAGATGGGACCTACGCGCTTTTACCCAAGAAAGAAATTGTCACTTTAGAGCGAAAACGAAAAAAATTGGACCTAAGCCTAGGAGGTATCCGCCACATGCGTTCGCTTCCGGCTGTTCTTTTCGTGATCGACCCAGAGACTGAAGGGATTGCGGTAAAGGAAGCCAATCGCCTTGGAATTCCAGTTGTCGCTGTCGTTGACACAAATTGCGATCCAGACCGTGTCGATTTTGTGATCCCCGGAAATGACGATGCGATTAAATCCGTGACGTTATTCTTAGGGCTTATTGCTGATTCCTGTCTAGAAGGAGTCGCTGCCTACGAGGCAAAGATGCGCCAATCTGCTCCCGAGGAGAAGCCTGCCGCAGTTGTCGCTGAAGCAGCGGCCCCGGCTGCAGTTGTCCCAGCGGCCGACAAGCCGGCTGGTCCCATTGTGGAGCGGGTTAAGAAGTTAAAGAATATCCCAACGGAGATTGATTACCGTGAAGAGCTTGCCCCGGATGAAGAAGAGGCCGAAAAACTCAAGGTGGTTGAAGAAGTTGGAATCTTTGATAAAGAAACTGAAGAGTAGAAAGGGTATCTGATGAGTGTGATTGGCGCGAATTTGGTGAAGGAGCTCCGCGAACGAACGGGAGCGGGCATGATGGACTGTAAGCGTGCTCTCGAAGCCTCCGGTGAAAATCTAGAAAAGGCGATCGATTTTCTACGAGAGAAGGGTTTGGCGGCTGCTGCTAAAAAGCTAGGGCGGAGCGCAAACGAAGGCCGTGTGTATTCTTATATTCATGGTGAGGGTCGGATCGGAGTCATGGTTGAAGTGAACTGTGAGACTGATTTTGTCGCGCGAACGGATGAGTTTCAGAATTTTGTGAAGGATGTTGCGATGCATATCGCTGCGGCAAATCCAGCCTATTTGGATAAGGAATCAGTCCCTGCGGCGGATGCCGATCGCGAGCGCGCCGTCATTAGGGCCCAAGCGGAACAATCAGGCAAGCCCGCCGCTCTTCTCGATAAGATCGTTGAAGGTCGCATTGGGAAGTTTTATGAAGAAAATTGCTTAGTCCAACAGCGCTTCGTGAAAGATCCGGATTCGACCATTGAGGCGCTTACCAAAGGGATGGTAGCTAAGCTTGGGGAAAATATCGCGATCCGACGATTTGTTAGGTATCAACTTGGTGAGATGGCACGAGCCACGGAGTCGCAAGAGTGTCTGACGTAAAGTACAACAGAGTTCTGCTTAAATTAAGTGGCGAAGCGCTGGCGGGTGAAAAGAGTTTTGGCATTAGCCCCGATATAATCGATCGGATCGCCTTAGAGATCAAGGCGGTGTATGACCTTGGTGTTGAGATCGCGATCGTTCTAGGCGGAGGAAATATATTCCGCGGGATTGCCGGAACCGCTCAGGGAATGGATCGTTCGACCAGCGACTATATGGGCATGCTAGCGACCGTCATTAATAGCCTTGCCCTTCAGACCTGCCTTGAAAAACTCAATGTTTATACTCGCGTGATGAGTGCGATCGAAATGCATCAGGTCTGTGAACCGTATATCCGTCGGCGTGCGGTTCGTCATCTTGAGAAGAAACGAGTGATCATTTTTGCAGCGGGGACCGGGAATCCTTATTTTACCACCGACACGGCAGCTAGTCTTAGAGCTATGGAAGTTGGCGCGGATATTATTATGAAGGCGACTCGAGTCGACGGCGTCTACGACTCTGACCCAATGTTAAACCCTAAGGCAAAAATGTTCAAAGAACTTAGCTATCTGGATGTTTTACAGCGGGATCTCAAGGTGATGGATTCAACTTCTATCTCGATGTGTCGCGATAATAACTTACCCATTGTTGTGTTTAACTTGAATAGTCCTGGGATCTTTAAGCGTGCGATCTTTGGAGAGCAGGTTGGCACTTTGGTCGGGAGGGATAAATGAGTTCTAAGGGTCAGAATGAAGAACAGATGACTAAGACGATTGAACATCTTAAAGTTGAGTTCTCCAAACTTCGAGTGGGTCGAGCGACTGTCTCGATGTTAGATGGCGTTCGGGTGGATGCCTATGGCAGTTCCATGTCCCTAAAGGAAGTCGCGGCGTTGTCGACACCAGATGCGAAAACGATCACGGTTTCAGCATGGGACAGGGGTTTGATTTCGGAAATTGAAAAAGGGATACTCGCAGCAAACCTTGGCCTTACGCCGATGAACGACGGTAAGCTTATCCGAGTCAATCTTCCGCCTTTGACGGAAGATCGTCGAAAAGATTTTGTGAAGCAGCTCAAAAAAATGGGTGAAGACGCAAAAGTGGCTTTGAGAAATACGAGACGTGATTTAATGGAAGTCATTAAGTCGCTCAAAGAAAAATCTGAGATATCTGAGGATGAGTTTCGTCGTCAGCAAGACGAGATCCAAAAACTCACCGACCAGTATGTCGCTGATGTAGATAAACTGGTTGAGACGAAGTCTGCAGACCTCATGACTCTCTAATCATTGGTGGTTTTTCGTGTCGGCTGAGATAACCATTCCTAAGCATATTGCTATTATTATGGACGGGAATGGTCGTTGGGCGGAGTCCAAGGGCTGGACGCGCATTCAAGGACACCGAGAGGGTGCTCGCCGAGTGGATGAAATCGTGACCGCGTGTTGTGAACTCGGTGTCGAGCATCTCACGCTTTATGCCTTTTCAACGGAGAACTGGAAACGTCCCGCGCTCGAAGTGCGCCTCCTCTGGCGACTTCTCGTGCAACACCTTCGTTCCATGGATAAGAAATTAATTCGAAATAAAATTAGCCTTTCGGCAAAAGGAAGCCTCGGGCGCCTTCCGGAATCTGTGACTCAAGAACTCAATCGCGTCATCCGAGATACCTTCTTGGATCAACCCAAGATGCGGCTAACTCTCTGTCTCTCCTATGGTGGCAGGCAGGAGATATTAGATGCCACGCAACGTCTGATGGAATTAGCTAGGGACGGAAAATGCGACCCCGCAGACTTAACAGAGGGTGTCTTTCAGCAGTATCTTTATCAACCCGATGTGGCAGACCCTGATTTGCTCATCCGAACTGGCGGCGAGTACCGCGTGAGTAATTTTCTGTTATGGGAGATCGCTTATTCCGAAATGGTTGTCGTGCCATGCCTCTGGCCAGAGTTCTCTGAGAAGCGATTGAAAGAATGCCTTCATGAGTTTTCAATGAGATCTCGTCGTTTTGGGATGACGGGGGATCAGGTTTTGAGTCTATCTCAGGGTAGCGGGAGAGTGGCGCAATGAAACAACGGTTGATTGCTGGTATTTTTGCTGCTGCGGTTTTGGTGGCCGGTATTATTTATCTTCCGATTGTGTGGCTTTTGGTCGTGGTCTTGGCGTTAGGAATTCTAGCGTACATGGAGTTTGACCGGATGCTCTTTTGCGATAAGAACCTAGTTCGCCAGATCCGGGTGGCTGGGTTTGTGGGCGTGAGTATTACTTTGATGGCCATGGAGGTTCGGCTTGCGTGGGTCTGTCTTTGGATGGCATTCGGTGTCTTTGCCATTACCCATTTTATTCAGGCCAATAAGGGAGTTGATTATGGGCAATCCGTTTCAAATCTAGCTCTCGAATGGCTTGGACTGTCTTATATTGTCAGCCTTTTTGGTTTTTTAGTTCCGATCTTGAATTTGGGCCGAAACTATTTGCTTTTATTATTCGTGATTGTTTTTGTCGGCGATACCGCAGCCTACCTTGTTGGTACCCGAGTGGGAAAAACGACTTTAGCTCAGCGAGTGAGCCCTAAAAAAACCGTTGAGGGATTTGTCTCGGCCCTTCTATTTGCCGAGCTAAGTTGTTTTCTCTGGTTGTATTTCTTTCATCCAGATAGTTGGAGCACAGGCGAGGGAATGCGGCTCTTAATTTGGACTCCCGTGATTAGTATTCTGGCTCAGGTGGGCGACCTCTTTGAATCGTTATTAAAGCGCAGTCAAGCCATGAAGGATTCCGGAGCCTTTTTACCTGGGCATGGTGGACTCTTAGATCGTATTGATGGCTTGGTCTTTGCGGCTCCCGTTTTCTACATTCTTCTCACGTTAGGGGCCGGACGATGAGTCAGGGTCTTTGCATCTTAGGTAGCACTGGGTCAATCGGCCAACAGACGCTTCAGCTGGTATCGGCTTTTCCTGAGCGGTTTCACGTTCGCAGTCTTGCATGTGGAAATCAAATCGACGTTTTCAGAAATCAGATTATTCAATTCCGACCTAAGGCAGTTTCAGTGGCATCGCAAGACCAGGCAGAGTGTCTGCGCAATGAGTTTGCTGGGCTTTCGGTTTATTCCGGGGATGATGGGATGCAGAGGTGCCTCGAGGTATCGGGTGTCGATGCCGTGGTTGTCGGAGTGGTTGGCTTCTGTGGGTTGGCTCCCACGCTAAGCGCCATTAAGATGGGGTTACGAGTCGCGCTTGCGACGAAAGAAGCGTTGATCGTGGGTGGCAGTCTTCTGCAGGGCGCTCTTAAGGAAAGTAGCGCTGTTTTGATCCCTGTGGACAGCGAGCATAACGCTCTTTTTCAGCTATTGAATGGCCGATCCCCCGCAGAGGTTGATCAGTTAGTCCTGACGGCAAGCGGTGGCCCCTTTTTGGTTTCTAAAGAACTTGATGAACGCTCCGTCACCGTTGAAATGGCGATTCGCCACCCTAAGTGGAATATGGGGCCAAAAATTTCGGTCGATTCGGCGACTCTAATGAATAAGGGCTTAGAGCTGATTGAAGCTCATTACCTTTTTAATCAGCCGGAATCGAAAATCGAAGTTTGGATTCACCCGCAGAGTATTGTCCATGGTGCCATTCGATTAGTGGACGGCTCCGTTTTGGCCTCAATGAGTCTACCTGATATGCGGCTATCGATCGGCTATGCGCTCGCGTGGCCGGCGCGGTTAGAGAAAATTGTGGACCCGCTCGGGTTTGATCAGATGCATCGGTTGGAATTTTTCCCTCCCGACGAAGCTCGCTTTATCGCGCTGCGTCTAGCGCGCCAAGCGGTTCAGGCGGGTCCGTCCACGATCATCGCGCTCAATGCGGCTAACGAAGTTGCTGTGGAGGCTTTTCTACGACGACAGATTGGATTTCACCAGATTCGTTCGGTATGGCATGAAGTGCTTGGCGAGCATCAGATCGTTGGGATTCATGCGCTTGAGGATGTTTTCCGGACCGACGAAATCTCTCGGTTTTCTGCCCTATCTGCCATCCGCCGTTTTGTATGAAAATCGAAATGGTTGGCGGTACGTTTTTAATGTAATAAGATCAGAAACTGCTAAGCGGAGGTCCGAGTGCTAACGTCCCTCATTGGTGTCATCATCCTACTTGGTGGGTTGATTTTCTTTCATGAACTAGGCCATTACTCAATTGCCAAGCTTTTTGGCGTGAAGGTCGAAGTCTTTTCCTTAGGCTTCGGAAAAAAGATTTTTAGAAGAAAATGGGGTGAGACTGAGTACGCGCTCTCACTTTTTCCGTTGGGTGGCTATGTTAAATTGATGGGTGATGACCCCTATAAGGGTGTTCCAGCTCACGAGGCTGAGAGGGCTTTTTGTACTCAGAAATTATACAAGCGTTTCTTGATCGTGGCGGCCGGTCCGCTGGCTAACTTACTCTTGGCTTACGTCCTATACACGCTGATCTTTTTTGTTGGGCAGCCGATGATTGGGAATCAAATTGGCAACGTTGTCGTAAACAGCCCTGCTTGGGATGCCGGGTTACGCAATAAGGATCGTATCGTAGGGATTTCGGGGGCACCGATTCGATTCTGGACCGAGATGGAAGAGAATCTGAAGGCCAAAGTGGGGGAACGAGTTGAGCTGCAAATCGAGCGTTCTGGCAATGCCTTAGTCATTCCTTACGTCGTGTCTCAGGTTCGAATGAAGAACCCTTTTGGCGAAGAGGAGAATGTCGGGGGGATTAAAGGTGTTTCGGAATTTCCCCTCTTGGCAATGGTTGGTATTTCTAAACCTGATTCTCTTGCTGGGGTTGCAGGGCTAAAGACAGGCGACCGAGTTACCAAGGTGAATGGGACGACTGTTCTAACTTTTATCGATTTAAAGGAAGCCATTGATTCTGCTTTAGCCCAAGGGACCAACCTAGATTTAACGATCATGAGGGGAGAGACCGAATCTGCCGCAGACGCCAAAGAGAGCACAGCGACCCTTTCGGTTAAGTCCAAGCCTAAAGACGTGGTTGGTTTTGGTGTGTTAGAGGCTCTTGGAATTTATCCCTCTGATATCTTTGTCCATAAGATTAGCCCTGATAGCCCCGCCCAAAAAGGTGGGCTGATGCCGGGCGATCGCATCTCGATGGTGAACGGAAAGGCGATCCATAATTTTGAAATGATTTCAGACCTTGTCCAGTTAACGGGCAAGGCTGAAGGCGAAGCAGATATCCAGGTTGAGCGTAATGGACTAACCGTAACGCTTTCATTGAAGCCAGAGTCGACCACTTTAGAAGACCCACTCACGCATCAGTCGTATCAGAAATTTCTCATTGGATTTAAGCCGTATGCCACCATTGCGCCAAGTGAGTATTCGGAACTTCAGATTCGAAACCCGATCCAGTTAGTTTCCAAGTCCTTCAATGAAGTGAATACGATGGCTTACCGAATGCTCCTTTCTTTAGGGAAGTTGGTAAATGGAAGCATTTCAGTGAAAAACTTAGGTGGTCCGGTCATGATTGCCTCCGTAGCGGGTAAGAGTTTGGACGCTGGGTTAATTCCTTTTATTCAAGTGATGGCGCTCATCAGCATTAATTTATTTCTGCTCAATCTGTTTCCCATTCCCATCCTAGACGGTGGGCATTTACTTTTCTTTGCGGTTGAAGGCGCCAGAGGTCGTCCGGTTTCGATTCGTACTATGGAGATTGCGAATCAAGTCGGGATGGTTTTTATTCTGATGCTGGTTGGTCTAACATTCTTTAACGATATCTCTCGGATAATTTTCCATTGAAAAAAATATTCGTTGTCGATACCAGTGTTATTCTTTATGACCCTCAATGTATCTATCGTTTTGAGGATAATCTCGTCGTGATTCCGATCACGGTGCTTGAAGAGATGGATCGATTCAAGAAAGACTTAACCGAAATCGGTCGTAACGCACGCCAGTTTGCCAGATACTTAGATGAAATCCGTAAAAAGGGCTCCATGACAGCTGGAGTTCCCCTTGGCAAGAGCGGGACTCTTATCGTCGATCTTTTTAGGGACGCAGAGAAATACTTGCCAGCTGATATGAAAACGGAGAAGGCAGACCATCGCATTCTTGCTGTGGCCTTGAAGCTTAGGCAGGAGCGCCCAAGTTCTCCAGTTATTTTTCTGACCAAGGATGTGAACCTTCGAGTGAAGGCTGACGCTCTTGGTCTGAGATCGGTAGATTATGAACCGAATCGCGTTAGCATCGAGGAATTGTATGGAGGGACAGCCAAATTCGAGGTTCCCCCAGATGTCGTTGATAATTTTATTGCGCAAAAGCGTCTGCCTTTTCAGGATAAGGGACTAAAAGCCAACGAATACGTGATCCTTCAAGATCAGCGCAACCCTGAGCACTATGCTTTGGGTCGGTATTCCGTCAATGATAAGCAGATTGTTCCAGTCCGCGTTCCTCCTCAGGGAGTTTGGGGAATTAAGCCAAGAAACCATGAGCAGGCCTGTGTGTTGGATGCTCTGTTGGATGATTCTTGCAACCTTGTGACCTTAGTGGGAAAAGCTGGGACTGGAAAAACACTCTTAGCGTTAGCGTGTGGTCTTCAAAAAACCATTGATGAAAATCGCTATCAAAAACTCTTAGTCTCCCGCCCAATTTTTCCGCTAGGCAAAGATATTGGTTATCTACCGGGTGAGGTTGAAGAAAAGTTAAATCCGTGGATGCAGCCTATTTTTGATAACATTGACTACATCGTCTCCTTCACCGGAAATGAAAAGCCAACCAAGCGAACGACTCGAAGAGCCTGGCAGGAATTGATCAATCAGGGGATGCTTCAGATTGAGCCTCTGACTTACATCCGTGGCCGCAGTTTGGCCTATCAGTATCTGATTGTGGATGAGGCTCAGAACCTGACGCCGCATGAAATTAAAACGATCATTACGCGGGCAGGTGAGGGGACTAAGGTCGTGTTAACGGGCGATTGTTATCAAATTGATAACCCGTATATTGATTCCTCGAATAACGGTCTGACGTATGTCGTTGAACGCTTCAAGGAAGAACAAATATCGGCGCATCTTACGCTGACTAAAGGGGAGCGCTCGCAGCTCGCCGAACTCGCCACAAACCTTCTATAACCCCATACGGTATCCGTTACCTAATGGTCCCTGGAACATGGTTTGCGACTTAGCAAACCATGTTCCAGGGACCATTAGGTAACGGATACCGTATGGGTTGCCTTGACATACATATATGGTCATGTATTGTTGCTGGAGGGAGGCCTTTCGCGATGGAGCGAAAAAAAATATCTACTACCGTCTATATTACTCAGGATCAGAATGATCTCTTGAAGCAATTAAATCAAAAGACTAAGGTTCCGATTGCCGAGTATATTCGCGAGGGTATTAATATGGTTCTCGAAAAGCATAAACAATTACTACCTGGACAATTGCTTCTGTTGGATGAATCGTCCGATAGAAAAGGCCATCGACTAACACCCAGTTTGGAACGCTAAGTTGTCTTGACTGATCCATCACTCATTCGAAACTTCAGCATCATTGCTCATGTGGATCATGGGAAATCTACGCTCGCTGATCGCCTACTAGAAATTACTGGTGCGCTTACAAAACGTGAAATGCGTGATCAGTTCATGGATAAGCTTGAGATCGAACGTGAACGTGGCATTACCATTAAGGCACAGACCGCTCGGCTTAATTTCACAGCGAGAGATGGTAAGACATATGTTCTTAACTTAATCGACACTCCAGGCCATGTTGATTTTGTCTACGAAGTTTCTAGAAGTCTCGCTGCGTGTGAAGGAGCGATCTTGGTGGTGGATGCGTCGCAAGGGGTGGAGGCCCAGACGTTGGCGAATGTTTATTTGGCGATTGAGACGGGGCTTGAGATCATCCCTGTGTTCAATAAGATTGACCTTCCTGGGGCTGATATTGAATCAGCAAAGAAAGAGGTCGAGGAGATTGTTGGGCTGGGGACTGAGAATAGTGTTGCGATCAGTGCCAAGGAAGGGATCAACGTTAAAGAGGTCCTGGAAAAGATCGTTGAACTATGCCCTCCGCCGAAAGGTGACCACGGAGCTCCTCTTCAGGCTTTGATTTTTGATGCGTGGTTTGATGCCTATCAGGGTGTGGTCGTTCAATTCCGAGTGGTCCATGGAAAACTGACTGTCGGTGATCGTCTGAAAATGATGCATTCGGGTACCGAATACGAAGTTTTAAAACTAGGAGTTCTGTCACCTCACCCCACGCCAGTCAAAGAACTCTCTGTGGGTGAGGTTGGCTTTCTCACCGCCAACATTAAGACTGTCCGCGAAGTCAAAATTGGCGATACGATGACGTTGATCCAACGTCCGGCTGAAAAACCACTGGGAGGTTTTAAAGAAGTCAAACCGATGGTCTTCTCTGGCATCTATCCCGTGGATAGCTCGGATTACGAAGAGCTCAAAGCCTCCATGGAAAAGCTGAGCCTCAATGATGCTGCGTTCACCTTCGAGATGGAGAGCTCGGATGCACTTGGCTTTGGATTCCGCTGTGGATTCTTGGGCTTATTGCACATGGAAATTGTTCAAGAGCGGCTGGAACGTGAATTCGGAATCTCGCTTGTGACGACGGCACCTACCGTGGTTTATCAGATACGAACTTTACAGGGCGAGACATTGCGGATCTATAATCCATCTCAACTTCCGCCGATTCAACAAATTGAAGCGATTGATGAGCCCATTGCTCGTCTCACGATTCATACTCCGGAAACCTATCTGGGAAATTTGATCAAGTTATGCGAAGAACGTCGTGGCCGACAAACCAATCTCCATTACTTTTCTCCTAAGCGTATTTTACTTGAGTACGACATTCCGTTTAATGAAGTCGTGCTCTCGTTCTACGATAAATTAAAGAGTGTGAGTAAAGGTTACGCCAGCATGGATTACGAGATTGTCAGGTTTCAAGCTGGGGATCTCGTCAAACTTGATCTGCTGGTGAATGGAGACCCCATTGATGCCCTGAGCTGGATTGTCCACCGAGATAAAGCGTACTTTCGCGGCCGTGATCTTGCCGCTAAGATGAAGGAATTGATTGAACGTCAGATGTTTGAGATTGTGATTCAAGCTGCGATTGGTAGTAAAATCATTGCTAAAGAACGGATCGCACCGTTACGAAAGAACGTGACGGCTAAGTGCTATGGTGGCGATATTTCCCGAAAGAGAAAACTCCTAGAAAAACAGAAAGAGGGAAAGAAACGAATGAAACAGGTCGGTAGCGTCGATATCCCTCAGGAAGCGTTTCTGGCCGCATTAAAATTGGATTAAGCGTTTCATGGGCATCAAAACTAGCATTAAAATATTTCTTGTTGCCACAGTCGTTGCGTTAAGTTTGCGCCTGTTTGTGATCGAAGGCTATCGGGTTGTCTCGGATTCCATGACCCCAGTACTCGCATGGGGTGATTTTGTTCTTGTCTCAAAATTTAGTTATTCTCTTAAAGTTCCATTCTCGGACTATGAAATCATTAAGATTCGAAAGCCAAGTCACGGTGAGGTAGTCGCCTTTTCTCTGCCGGATATTCGTGGGGCCGTTTATGTGAAAAGAGTGGTTGCCCTCGAGGGCGAGCGCGTCGAGATTAAGGATGGGCAACTGACCATTCAGCGAACGCCCGCCGAGCACCGAACGCTTTCTGATGGCGCCTTGGATGGATCATTCGTTGAGGAACGTATCGGCAATAGCCATTGGTTTACCGTTCGGATCACTCCCGAGGCCAAATACCATTATGGCCCGGTGGATGTCCCGCCAGGGCATTTTTTCGTCTTAGGTGATAACCGCTCAGATAGTCGCGACAGCCGAGTGTGGGGCCCTGTTCCCTTTTCGTCTCTTAAAGGAAGGGCTAACTTCATCTGGCTATCGCTGACGCGAACCACAGGTCTACAATGGGACCGAATGGGTAAATTCATTCATTAACCTTATTGGGCATTCGCTGCAAAACGCGATAAGATATCTCCACTGTGTTGTTGGGATACTTCCTCATTGTCCTTTGGATCTTGGGTTTCGCCGGGTGGGGGTTTGGGCTTGCCCGGGTGCTTACTAATCTTAAACGCCTCAATTGGGGTGATGCCATTCTTTTTGGCATGTGCCCAGTGTGGATCTTAACCACGCTTTGGAATTTTATTTTCCCGGTGGGTTCCTATTTTCCAGTCCTGATTCTTTTAGGTGGGATGGCTCTATTGGTTGTTCACCGACGGGAGTGGAATCAAAACTCCGGAGAAAATCGCTTACGAGGGATAATTCTTGGATCTCTAATCTTTGTTTTGGGTTGGCACGCCATCAATGCTGAACCCTTCCTTGATGTGGGCCTCTACCATCTGCCTGCGATTCTTTGGACCCAAAAGATGGCCTTATCCCCTGGGCTAGGGCATTTGAATCCCTACATTGCCTACAATAATGCCAATCTCATTTTGGGAGCCGCCATGAGCCTTCCGCTAACTGGTTGGATCGGCGCCTTTATATTGGTTGCAATCACCGTGATTGCCACAGTGATGTCTTTGATGGAACGTGTTTTATTTTCGCAAGACCGCGCCCTTAAGTTCTCAACCTACGTTGCCTTCTGGATGGTCTTCTCGTTGCTCATTTTTCGCCATCTTTTACTTCCCGTTGCCTTCACGCCAACCGATGTTCCGTCGACAGTCTTGGGTGCCTACGTTTTTTTCTATCTTGTTAAATCTTGGGAAACCAAGGATACCACGGAGATTCCCCTAGCGATTGCGATTGCTCTTTTGGCAACTCTTATCAAATCATCTTCATTCATTTTCCTGTTAGGAGCTCTTTGTACTTGGGTATGGCTCAAAGGTTCTCCTCGCAGCAAGAAGTTCTCGTTCTCCACACAGGATTGGCGAACTCTCGGACTGCTTCTTCTGATGGGGGTGCCTTGGGTCATCCGTCTCTACTGGATGACAGGGTGTTGGGCTTACCCTCTATCATTTTCGTGCTTTCCCTCCCAAACGTGGAGCATTTCGCCGCTTACCGTTAGGGCATTGACTCGTCATCTTAAAGCCTATGCGATTGACCCCTTTCGGCCCATTGATGACGTTCTCTCGAATTGGTCCTGGATTGGGCCGCATCTTGGACGAATGATTGATGCACCACTGTCTCAGGTTTTTATGGTGGTGATATTTTTAGCTCTCATTGGATTATCCTCACGCAAACTACTTTATAAGGCCCCCAAACATCCCCGCCGACTATTTTGGTTGGGATTTCTTCTGTGTATGGGTGGCGTTGTATTTTGTTTCGCATTTGCTCCTGATATTCGTTACATGGCAGGCTATTGGCTCTGTCTGTCGTCGATCATGGCGGCTCAGGGGTTTTACTTTTCTCCTCTAAAAGAAAAGCTATGGGAGCGTCGTCATTGGATTTTTCTTCTGATCGCAGTTTTTCTTGGAGGCCGGGTCTTTAAACAGGTAATCTTTGGCCCCTATGTTTGGACGCATTGGCCGTCCTTACCGCTGGTAGGGCTAGAAGAAAAAACAACGCAGAGTGGAGAATCTATTTTTATCCCCAACTTTAGGAGCCGTTGTTGGGATAGTCATCTCTACTGTGCTCCAGAATTTGACCCTAAGAAAATAGACCGCAAGCAAATCTCGGAATATCGTGTTATGTTTTTTGAGCCTCAGAAAAACTAAGATGGAGTTATCTCAAGTTGATAAGGTCAGCGAAAATTTAAAGATCTTGGTTCGGACCAAGCTGTGGGCTCAGCTGCTTGTGGCGGCTCTTTTGGGAGTTCTGTCGGCCCTAGTCCTTAAAGGGTCTGGCAGATTTCTTCCTCCTTGGGTAATCCAATCTATTACCGACTGGGCCGGCGTCCCCGGTGGCATCTTTTTGGCCTTAATTCAAATGGTGGTTTTACCTCTGATCGTTTCATCCATTGTTATTTCACTCAGCGGAATTTCGAAACAGGGATCGGCTAAAAATTTGGGGATTATCTCTATTATCGTTGTTCTTGTAACCACACTCATTGCGGCTTTCCTTGGTCTAGGAATCACTTCATTACTTAATCCAGGTTCTCTTTTGGGATTAACCAAGACTGAACTGGCGCCCGTGCTTTCTCCAAGTTTTGTTTTTACCCCCGAGGATCTCATTAGGCTGATTCCAGAAAACCCAGCGGAATCGATACTCAAAGGGAACATGCTTCAAGTACTCATCCTCAGCATCATTGGTGGGCTAGCGCTGGGGGAAATGGGAGGGGCGCAAAAGCAATCGCTAACCGGCTTCTTGGAGTCGATTCAGGCCTTAAGTCTTAGAATCATCGCCTTTAGCATGCGGATCGCTCCCGTCGCCATTTTTGGAACCATGCTGCATTCGGTGGCTATCGCGGGATTTTCGGTATTGAGTGCGATGGGCGCGTACCTACTATGTTCGTTTGTTGGCCTGACCGCCCTTCTTCTTGTTTATGCCCTGATGGTGAAGTTTGTCGTCGGTCAATCTCCAATCCAGTTTTTCCGCAAGATTCGTGAAGTCCAGTTACTCGCATTTTCGCTTTCAAGTTCCGCTGCGACCATGCCCTCCACGCTTCAAGTGGCAAAGCAGAGTCTTGGCATTTCGGATGAGATCGCTGATTTTCTGATTCCCCTTGGAACCACAATCAACATGGCTGGTTCTGCGATTTGGCAGTCGACCGCAACGCTCTTTATTGCTCAGGGCTTTGGTATCCATCTCCCGTTGCCGTCTTTATTAATGATTGTTGTTATTACGGTTGGGGCTTCCATCGGGACTCCCGGAGTTCCTGGCGCCGGCATGGGTGTTTTGGCCGCGACCTTTTCGGCAGTTGGAATTCCAGCTCATGGCATAACCTATTTGCTTGGCGTCGATCGAATCGTGGATATGGGATGTACCGTATTAAATGTCACTGGAGATCTTGTTCTTTGCCTTATCGCTCAAACCTTAGATCGGCGCCAAAAGAAATGACCCTAAGTTATATTTTCTTAGCTTCAGAAAAACTAAGATCCCACTGGGTTTCATTCCCCGAATCTCGTAATTCAATGCCGCGCACCAAGAGATCTTTTCTGATTTGATCTGCTTTGGCAAAATCCTTGTTCTGCCGACTCAGAGTACGTTGCGAAATCTGAGCTTCGATCCAAGACTCGTCGATTCCCTGTTCTCTGATAAAAATGCCCTTGAGGGTCTTTAAGTAGGTTTCTGGGTCATCTTCAAAAAGGTTCAGAATACTTCCAAAGACTTTCATTGCAGAAACAAAAGATTCAATTGAACTCAGTCCCGATTGGCTCAGTTTAAGCGGCTTTTGGTCAATGAAGCGATTCATAGTGCGGACGTATTCGAAAACAAACCCGAGCGCTTTTGCAGTATTAAAATCCTCGTCCATTGCTTGAGACCACAACGATTCAAAGGTTTTCTCAAAACTAGCTAGGTCGGATTCGTACCGAACTGGAGCATCCTGAAGTGAGGTCGGTGGCGAGGCGATTAAAGTTTGGCATTTAAGTAGCGTCGAATAGACCCGATGAAGGGCCAGTTGCGTATCTCGGATATGAGACTCAGAAAAATCAATCGTCGATCGATAATGCGCGGATAAAAGAAGGTAGCGCAGGGTCTCTGCCGTGTACTTTTTAATAAAATCTCGAGTCAGAAAAATATTTCCGACAGACTTCGACATCTTTTCGGAATTGAAACAGAGCATATTAGAATGCATCCAATATTTCGCTAGAGGTTTCTTAGAATACCCTTCACTCTGGGCAATCTCATTCTCATGATGCGGATGGATTAAATCCATGCCGCCACCATGAATGTCGATCGAGGGACCGAGAATATTCAATACCATCGCGGAACATTCGATATGCCAACCAGGACGTCCGAGCCCCCAGGGACTTTCCCAGGCCGGTTCATTGTCTTTTTTCCTTGGCTTCCACAAACTAAAGTCTAAGGGGTCTCTCTTTTTTTCATCAAGGGCGACTCTCGCGCCCGCAATCAAATCATCAATCTTTTTGCCAGAAAGTTTTCCGTAATCCTTAAAGTTTCGGACCGAATAAAGCACCTCACCCTCATCCGTCACGTAGGCGTATTGATTCTGAATCAATCCCTCAATCACTGAAATGATTTGAGGGATGACTTGAGTGACTCGAGGAGCCGCAAAGGGTGGGCGCACATGCAGGGCCGCCATATCCTCTTCAAAGGCCTTAATATATTTCTCAGTAATGGCCTCACAGGAGGATTTCTCCTCGATAGACCGATTAATAATCTTGTCGTCTACATCCGTATAATTCATCACCCGCTTGACGTCATAGCCTCGGTACTTTAAGTGCCTCTCAACCACATCAAAAAAAGCAGGTGGGCGAGCATTTCCGATGTGAGTGTAGTTATAGACGGTCGGTCCGCAAACATAGAGGGTCACGTGGGGCGGATTGATGGGATTAAAGGCTTCATGCTTCTGAGTTAAGGTATTGGTAATGACTATCGGCATTTCAACGTAACTATCGTGTGAGCCTCAATCGCTTGATGAGTTCCCACTGGTCCTAGTCCCTCTTTAGTCTTGGCTTTTACGCTAACATCACTGATTTCCATCTGAGCCAACGTTGCGATTTGGCGCCGGATATCATCAATGTAGGGCGCAAGCTTCGGGGATTCAAGTAGGATGATCGAATCGATCTGAGCTAGAACCCAGCCCAGTCGAGATATCTCTTTAAGCGCTGATTTAAAAAAATCTTCGCTTTTTCGTCCGCGGTTTGCCGGATCTGAATCAGAGAACCATTGCCCGATATCACCCAAGGCGAGAGCGCCTAGGCAAGCATCGGTTAACGCGTGAAGAAGCACGTCTCCATCTGAATGCGCCACGAGACCGAACGGGGCTGGAATGGAAATTCCCCCCAACCAAATTTCTCCGCCTTCAGGTTTTGCGACAATACGGTGCAGGTCGTAGCCAATCCCTACTCGCATATTTCTCCCGATATCGCTTCTGAGCGCATGACCGAGGACAGAATGTCGATTTCGAAATCATAGGTGAGCTTAATATTGCGGGCGTCCCCTTCGAAGACCCCAACAGGAATTCCGTAAAACTCACAGAGTGAGGCATCGTCCGTAAACTGCATTGCCGTCTCAGGAGCTGCCATGGCCTTTTCAATGAGGGATCGAATAACATGGTATTCAAAGACTTGAGGAGTCTGAACCCGATAGTATAAATCTCGATTAACCGTCTCCGTAACGGCCATCCCTTCGACTTTCTTAAGCGTCTCGACAACTGGTGTGACTGGAATCCATGCGGCATAGGCTCGATCAGCAAGCCGCTCTTGAACGCGATGGAGGAGTTCGTCAGTGAGTGCAGGGCGGCAGGCGTCGTGGATAATCACTCGACTCGGTTGAGGAACACTTGAATCCAATGCTTTTAAGGCTAGGAACGAAGATTCCTGCCTGGTCTTCCCACCTTCGATAATTTGGACTTTATTAAACCATTCAGGCGTAAGTGCTTTCTGAAGGATCCGGGTCGCTTCTGCAAATTGATCTTTGGGGACCGTAATAATCACTGAACGAAAACAACCCAATTTCAACAGCCGTTGGACACTATGAACCAATACGGGCTGTCCAAGTAATTCTTGAAATTGTTTCGGAGCATGGTTGAGAGATTGCTGGCTGAACCTGCGCCCATTCCCTCCGCCTAATACGATAGCATCCCAGATGTCGTTCATTGAACTCAGGTTCCAAAAATCGTTTCTAATTCTTTTTCAACATCCGATTCTTCCAAATTCTGCGCTAACGAAAGTTCCTTTACGAGAAGTGTCTTGGCTTGGTCTAAGAGTTTTCTCTCGCCGAATGAAAGATCTTTATCAGTCTTTAATAGGAACAGTGCTCTAAGGACTTCAGCAATTTCACGAACCTGACCGGTATGGATTTTCTCCATGTATTCACGGTAACGTCGGTTCCATGTCTGGTGGTCTAAAGCAGAGGGTTCACGCTTTTTTAGGATACGGTAAACTTCTTCAACTTGCTTGGCCTTAATAATGGGGCGAAGTCTCTGGTTGGAACTATCGATCGGTACGAATACTTTTTTAGGAGCGCCATTATCGTGGATTTCAAGAATATAGAAGCGTTCCTTTTTTCCACTGAACTCGCGTTCCTCAATCGCCTTTACGACACCAACCCCATGGGAGAGATGAACTGCGTTATCGCCAACCTTGAACTGACCCATTTGTACCACCCTTGTGTAAGCTAAAAACCAACTTTTGACGGCTGAGTGCTTATAGCATATCCAGCCATGAGTTTCACGGACAAAGAACGTCATGAAAGGGCCTTGGGGATTAGTCTTGCGCTATTTTTGAATGATATTAAGTGGTTAATTTTACAGATATTCTACATTTGACCTCAGTTCAGTGCGCCCCTATGATGCGGCGAACCCGATGGCTATTTTTGGTAAAGTCTAAAAATGGAATTTCCACAGATAATTTTGGCGTCTCAATCCCCGCGAAGGGCTCAGATATTAAGCGCGGTGGGGATGCCTTTTGTTGTGATGCCGAGCGATGTTCGAGAAGAGGGGGCGGAAAGCGGTTTGGTCCCCCATGATTTGGTTTCTGTGAATGCAAAATTAAAAGCTGTGGCGAGCGATGAGAGCTCGGCTGATTTCCCAACGGGTTGGGTAGTGCTTGGTGCGGATACAATTGTGGTTTGTGATGGGCTCATCCTTGGAAAACCAAAGGACAGAGCGGATGCGACTCGGATGCTTAATCAGTTGTCCGGTAGGTCGCATGAAGTGTTGACGGGTGTTCATCTCAGGGATCATCGGAAGCAGGTGCGAAGTTGGGTGACGACTTCGGTGGTTCATTTTAAGAATTTAAGTCCTAGTGATGTTGAGGGGTATGTGAAAACCAGAGAGCCTTTCGATAAGGCTGGATCGTATGCCGTTCAAGGGCTTGGTTGTCTTTGGATCGATAGGATCGAGGGTTCGTATACGAATGTGATGGGATTGCCGGTGGAGAGTTTATTAGTTGAACTTTCTGCGATGGTCGGTTGTCAGACATTTGATTGGTTTATTTGATGGCTGACATCAGAGTGATTGGGGTCTGTAAGCATCAGAGTCTTGAGGCGATTGAGGCGGGGATCGAGTTAGGGGTTCGTGCGTTAGGAAATAATTATATTCAAGAAGGTCAGGCTTTAATGGCGAGCTTAGCGTCCCGGGCACCGCTTGAGTGGCATTTTATCGGGCATATACAAAGTCGTAAGGTTCAAGATCTTTTGGATTACGATTGGGTTCAGAGTTTAGACCGTCTTAAAGTGGTTCGGGCGTTAAATGATACGTTATTGGAACAGGGAAAAGTGATTCAGGGCTTGGTGCAGGTCAATATCGGCGAGGAGGCACAAAAGTCAGGAGTGCTACCAAAGGATATCGCTAATTTTGTGTCGGAGGTTTCAGCTTTTAAGGCGATTCGGTTACGTGGATTGATGGCGTTGCCGCCGCCCTTAGACCCCGTGGAGAGGCGAGCTCCTTTTTTTGAACAGATGAAATCAATTTTTGATGGATACCAAAGTAGCCACGGATGGGATACTTTATCCATGGGGACTAGCGACGATTATTGGGTGGCTTTGAAGTGCGGCGCGAACATGGTTCGATTGGGGACTTGTCTTTACGGGAGTCGTTAACACACCGTTCTTGAGTTAGCCCAAGCGTTGCATACAATAGCGTTCTACATTTAATAAAAAGGAGATTCTATGGATGACCGCAGGAACGCGGGGGTTTCAAATCAGTTATCACCGCTAGAGATTAAGACGAAAGATTTTACCCGTTCGGTTTGGGGGTATTCGCCTGAACAGGTGGTCGATTTTTTGGATAAGGTCGCAAAGAGCTGGGAGTGCGTTCAGGTTCAGGAGAAGCGATTATTGGATGAAATTGGGTCGTTAAATCAAGAGTTGCTGAGATGGAAGCAGAAAGAGCAGCATTTGGGTCAATTAAGAGACGAGGCTTTGAAAGAAGCGCAGACGATTATAGAGAAGGCTCAGCAGGATGCTGGTGTGATGTTGGCCCAGGTTGAGGATAAGGCGCTTGGAATTCGGCAGAAGACTGAGAAGTGGTTAGAGGATGTTTTAGATGAAGTCGAGGTTGTGGAGCGGCAGAAATCAAATTTTACGACGGCTTTGCGATCAGCCCTGGATAGTCACTACGAGCTTTTAAATTCAGAATCGTCAGGTGAGGGGTCGTTGAGTGATCGGCTCAATCAGTTTCTGAAGGGCGAAGTCGATAAGTCGGCCCAACATTAAAATGTTTTGAGCGGGTGTATCTGGCTCTTAAGGATGTAGGCCGATACCGGGGCCTTGACCTTGTAGTATTCTCCGTCGCTTTCGGAAATGAGAACGAGAAGTCCGCTCGGGATCGTGGTGTCTATTTCGCCGGTTTTTTCGAATCGAATGGGGACGTTTTTGCCGTCGGGATCCGTGATGATTCCATAGGTTCCGTAAGATGCGAAGGCATGAATCAGCCCCGTGAATAGCAGAATGAGTGCAGCGACGGAGCGCAACCTCCACGCGTTCTGACGGGTCGAGGTCCATTGACTGAAAGACATAGAAATTAAGATCGACGCGATCGACGCCAAAATTAAGTAGATGTAGGCTCTGAAGTTTGGTGGGGTGAGTATCCTGAAGCGAAACAGGGCAGTTTGGGTGATTGAGTTCGGAATTCCTAACTCGTCCTCCCAGGCCTTTAGGTGGTGGAGTGTTCGCAGGGAATGTCTAGGGAGAGTTTCTAGTCGAGTCGATTGAATGAGTTCTCTAACGACTGTGGCCCTGGGTTGGTTATCGTCGCCTAGGGTGCCTTCAGAGTTGACGAAGAGAATCAAGGCGATGGCGACAAGAAGCGGCCTGCTAATACTGGACATCAAATTTTTCTTCCAGGACCTGAATGAGATGTTGCAACTCAGTGACGCGGTCTTCTAGTTCTTGGTTACGCGATTGAAGAGTTTGAAGCCTTGTATTTTTTTCCTTAATGGATTGTTCATACGCCGTTCGGATTGTCTCCACACTATCATTTCTGGGGCTTACAATAGTCGGTGAGCTTATTCGGGTTTCTTGTTGTCGGTCCCATAGCGGCGCTTTTGCGGTTGGAGTTGATGGCCTTTGAATGGGTTCTGCAGGTTGAGGTGCAGTGTGTAATTTGGCGTCAGTTTCAAATCGAATCCAATACTTTCCTTTGTCTAGACGAAACGTAAGGCTATTTGCTTTGATTCGTCTGCGGATCGTGCTCAGGCTAATGCCTGCTTTAACGGCATATTCGGTGATTGGTAACCATATTTCCTGAGATTGAGTTGAATTTGTCCAAAGTGATTCTGACACGGGTCCTCCAAGATGGAAGATGGCTTACGGGGCCTATCTGAAGTGATTATTTTTCGACGAGTTGAGTCGAACCTAGATGATGAGGAAAGACACTACGAACTACTCTTTAATCATAACTCCAGTTTGAACGTGATAAAATAGAAAAGTTAAGGAGTGCCACGTGCTCAGTCTATTTAGCTCTGTTCTTAAAGTTTTTATTTTCGTTGGCGTGGTACTAGCCCTTGGTCAGTTTAAGGTCTCAGGCGTTGCAATCGGCGAGCATTTTGTTTCGGGAGCGAGAGATCTCGGCAATGCTGTCGTGAATCAGACGCGATGTGTTATCACAGGGTCTAAGCCTAAGCTTCCCAAGGTTAAGAAGTGGGAGGATGTGAAGGCTCTTTGGCCTAAACGGCCTCAGCAAGCCCCTACGATAACTGCTGAGCGGAAATTGGATTTGGATGTTGTTTCTGATTTGGAGGATGAGGATCTTTCCCCCGCTGACCAAGAAGCCATTCGGAGGCTATTAGAATGAAAGGAAATTTGTGAGCGAATCTAAGTTTATTGAACGTCGTAAGGAATACCGTCTTCCCTTTCCTCATAAAGTCATTTTTACTGATGAGAGTACGACGCGCGCTGCCTACGCTGTGAATTTAAGTCGGGGTGGGTTATTTATTGCCACACTTGAGCCCTTCCCCATTGATACAATCTTGAATTGTATTTTCATGATTTCAAACCATCCAACCAGTTTATGCCTTAAGGCCAAAGTGGTTCATGTGGTTTTTGACCGTCAACGTGCGGAAGTCGATTGCGGTATGGGGTGTTTTTTTCAAGACCTTACCGAGGCCCAGAAGGCCATTTTGAATCTTCATATTCTTAACGAAAAGGCGACCTATTTAGATTTAAGGCGGATCATTGCGAATCCTAATCGCGGTGTTGGAGATTTCCAGACTCTGCTCGCTAAGATTCCCTACCTTCAGGCGCTTGACCCACTGGCGCTAAAATACAAAGTGAATCGTGTTTGCACTCTTTTCGAGGGGCCACCTCGTTCAAATTTTGGCGACGGTGATGATGAGATCACTCAGAATACCCAGTTGTAACTTTCATTCCATTATCGATTCATCCATTCGATAATTCAAATTTCCTTTGCGACTAACGTAGAGCCCAGTCCATATCGCTGAGATTTCCGAGGGAAGAATATTCTCCGATGACGAGAGGCTTAAGGGGCCAAGAAGGCCACTTCCAAAGAAATTGGTGGGAGCTGGGATCGGATGAATCTCATAGTCGCTAAGCTGATGAGTTTGGGCGACAAAATCAATCATCGGCAGAATCCCTCCCATTTGATCCACAAGGCCTTTCTCAAAGGCTTGAGCGCCAAGCCAAACTCTTCCTTGAGCGACTGTCTCAGTTTGAGGGAGATTCATTTTTCGGTACTGGCTTACTGAGCTCAAGAAATGCGAGTAGTACTCATCTAATCGGCGATTCATAATCTTAAGAGAGTCAGCAGTCCATGGGACGTGTTCTGAGAAAAGATCAGCGTGGGGGGATAGGGAAAGAATTTGCTTATTCAATCCAATTTTCTGATACAGAGATTTCAAATTGGCTTTGCCCAAGAAAACTCCGATGGACCCTGTCTCAGTGAGTGGCGACGCAAAAATACGCCTGCCGGGCAGAGCGATCAGATAACCCCCACTTGCGGCGACGTCTCCCATGGAAATATAAATGGGAATGATTTGATTTGTCTCTGCGACGAGATCTGAAATTCTCTGGCTGGCTAAAATGTCTCCTCCTGGGCTCGACACCCGCACAATGATAGCCTTTGTCCTTGGGTCGTTAGTCGCTTTGGCGAGTTGAAGTGCGAAGTTATCGGGAGTGATTTGTGTGCCTCCGATAGCGCTCAGGATTCCAACCTTTTCATTGAGTATGTCTCCTTCGGCAATGACGATACTGATGCGGTCGGGAAGTTTAATCGCAACGGAGCTCGTCTTGGCCGATGAGACGACGGTGGTCTGCTTTTTGAGCTTGGTAAGCGTCGTATCCGAAGATTGAAGTTCGTCAATAAGGCCCATCTCTTTTGCAGTTTGCGCAGAAAGGACCGCAAGTTTTTCTGCTGCATTCAGAGTGTCTGTCTCAAGTTTCCTCCATTGATGCAGTTGTTTCTTGATGATGGCATCTGCGAGCTTGAGTTTCTCCAATTGGGTTTCTTTGCTGGTTTCCGAAGCGGAATTGCGGGTGAAGATTTCTGGGGCTGATTTAAACTTACCCTTAGCAAGAAGTTCTCCCTCAATTCCGAGCTTATCAAGAGTTCCCTTGAGGTAATATTTCTGGGTCCGTAATCCGGCGAGTTTGAGCTCGGCAACTGGGTCCATGAGGATCCGATTGGCTGAGGCGGCGATGAGATATTCCTTGATCCCAGCGTTTGATAGGCATACCCAGACATCTTTTCCGCTGCGCCGAATTTCTTGAATCGCCTCGCCGATTTCAATAGCGCTCGCAAGCCCAAGGGGAAAACCTGAGACGGTGATCAGGACTCGTTCTGCTCTTGATTCGCCAATTGCTTTTAATTCGGTGAGTAGCTCAATCAGCGATGGGTTTGCCGGTTGGAAGAACGAAGGAACATTTACTTTTTCTCCAAGTTTATCGGTGATATTTAGACTGACTGTCTTTGAGCTTGCTAACGCGCTAGAGCGAGGCGTGCCGCTATACTGAACACCTGATGTCATGAAATGTTGATTGGAATTCGGGTGGGACGTGGTGTTTAGGGCAAACGCATTCAATTGGATTTGGGCGCCAACCATCAATTGATTCTGCTTATGGTAGCCGGCTTGAAGAGAAACGCCCTGAGAGGCTTCCCATGAAAGTAATCCTCGGTAGTGAATCGTCCGACCAAAATCACTCGAGTTAGTTTCAAGATCGAAGGCGATCTCAAGCCCTGAGAATGGCTTTAGGGTAAGTCCAACCACGTACTCAGTAGGATGGCGAAGCTGTGGGGTAATGGATTGGTTAATCATATTGGCTTGAGCGCCGAGGGCAAGAAAGCTTAAGGGCCGCCATTGCAGGGCAAGGTCCCAGCCATGAGTGTCTTTCCACTCCAATAATTCCGATCGGTTCCAGCGGTAGCGGGTTCCTAAGAATAGGGTTGAAACGATGGGAAGACCCAGGGCTAGGCTGAAACGGTTGATGGCCTGTCCTTGATCCGAAAGTCGTTGGTAGCCAAGTCCAATCGGGCCAAACCCAAGCGACGATGAGAGCTCGTCGATGTCGTCTCGGTTGAAAGAATAACGAAAACTCGAGCTCAGGTGGTTGCCATTAAGCTCAGATTCAAAGCCAAGTCCTGCGGGATTTGAGAGTGTGTTAGTGCTTTCGAGATTTCGTGCGGTTAGTGCCAGGGGCTCAAGGTGCTCGAGACTTGCTCTACTGGGTTGAGAAGCGAGAACCAGAATTAGGGTGAATAAACTTCTTTTCATGGGTTTTAGATCATAGCCTCGAGTTGCTTGGAAAGCACCCCTCTGATAGAAGAGGGCAATGGACCCTTTAGAAAAAGAGCGTTTACGTAAAACGATGGCAGTTCGTATGGGGACGTTTTCAGACCCGACTCACCCGGTGGTCTGCGTCAGTAGTCACTTTTATCATGATGAGTACGGGTGTGATCTATGCCAGCGAACCCATGCCCATGAAATCTTGGTGATCAAGAATCGTGCCGGGAAGCTTCTTCATGTCAGCTTGGATTGTCTTAAGGAAATGATCCGATTTAGGGTCATTGATGTTGTGGATATTGCGAAGTGGATTGAGAAGCTAAGGGTATTGAAGACAGACGCTGAGCAGCGACGTCTTGAAGCCGAAGAGCAGCGGTCTAACGAGCGCAAAAAACTTGAGAAGAAGGTTATTGTCCGCCGCCGTAGTTCTTCGGGTGTCGCTTCATAATTGATTTGAGGTTGAGATGGGGATACGAGCGGAGACTCTCGCGATTGGCGACGAACTACTGGTTGGTCGAATTTCTGATACGAATTCAACTTTTGTTTCATGGCAGATGGGGCAGAAGGGGATTAGGGTGTTGCGCCATGTCGTGGTTCGTGATGATCCTCAACAAATCATTGAAGGGCTTGAGTCGGCAATTCAGCGTTGTGATCTGTTGCTTGTGTTTGGCGGTTTGGGTCCGACTTCGGATGACATCACGGTTGATGTGGTGGCGAAGTTTTTAAATTCAGCGGTAGCCGTGCATGATGCCTCAAAAGATAAGTTGTTGGCGCTGTATCGAATGAATCAGCGTGAGGTGACTCAATCAGCGTTACGGCAGGTCCGATACCCTGTTAAATCAGAACCGTATTTTAATGAAGTCGGTTTGGCTCCAGCCTTTAGTTTTGAAATGGGAAGTTGTAGGGTTTTCTGTCTGCCGGGTGTTCCCCGCGAGATGAAGGCGTTTTTCCAAAGGGATATTCAAGGTTGGATCGATAGTCGGATGAGTGCCAGTAAGGAAAGAACGCAGACTAAGACATTTCGGCTGATGGGAATTTGGGAATCCCAACTCCAGACAGTCGTTGAAAAATTTGAGAAGTCTCTGCCTGCTAATGCCCAGCTTGGGTTTCGCACGATTTACCCCGAAAATCATCTCACCCTTTATTGGCAATCCAATGGTCAGGACACAAGTGAGTTTGAGAAACTCGGTGCATCGCTCGGGGAACTCGTGCGTCCATGGTGTTATTCGGATTCAGAAAGAACCTTAGAAGATATGATTGTGGATCGGCTTAAATCCAATGGGCAGCGGATTGCGATTGCCGAATCATGTACAGCAGGGCTTGGGGTCCATCGCTTAACGCGCGTTGCTTCGGCGTCTGAAGTGGTTTGGGGTGGTACCGTCGTCTATCAGTTGGCGGCTAAAGATATTTTACTCGGTGTGAAAGTTGCGGATTCGGAGTCTGCAGTATCTGCCGCCTGTAGTTTAAGGCTTGCCGAAGCGATCAAGCTTAAGAGCGGCTGCGATTGGGGGGCGGCGATCACCGGATGGATGGGACCAAGCGGTGGAGACACAGAGGAATCGATTGGGACAATCTATATTGCAGTCGTTGGCCCGATTACACGGCAACTCAAATTAAAATTACCAATTCGCGATCGAGAAGAACTGCAGTGGGGAGCCTCAAGTTATCTCCTATTCGAGATCCTCCAAGCACTCCCCACCTAAAGTTTTCTAAAACTACTCTTCGTCTTCGTCAAAATAACTGAAGGAAGGTTTGTACTTTCCAAAGTCGGCGACTGAAGCTTGCTGCGCCAATTGGCTAGATCCCTTCTTGCTAGCCGAAACTTTCTTAGCTGCTTTTTTTGCCGCTGGTTTCTTTTTTGCAGCCTTTTTCTTTGCGGGCTTCTTTTTAGCCGCCTTTGCCTTCTTGGCTGCTTTCTTCTTTGTGGGTTTCTTTTTTGGTCGGGCAGCTTTCTTAGTTTTCTTTTTTGCCTTCTTCGCTGCTTTCTTATTTGACTTCTTGGCGCGCCGCGCCTTTTTCTTCTTTGCCATAATGAGCCCTCCTAGTTAATCAAAAATTGGATCATATTATAAACAATAAAATTTGCTTTCGCATCTGTGATTCTTAGAAAAATAAAAGTTCGTAAATATGTATTTTTCTTGAGTTTACCGTTGCTATTTGTTGCAAAAACGTTTATCCATGTAAATAT
>Ga0105164_10000399_pt1 | contig 31444 bp, 27 predicted proteins | sample VDWuncwatermetaG_FD_89674 | JGI IMG/M metagenome (GOLD analysis project Ga0105164, IMG submission 89674) | Wastewater microbial communities from Netherlands to study Microbial Dark Matter (Phase II) - VDW unchlorinated drinking water | ecosystem: Environmental > Aquatic > Freshwater > Drinking...
GCCTATAAGATAGGCACCAATATCTCCTGACTTTGTCACCAAAAGAAGAAAGCTTACCAGATAGGCACCGTTCTGAAGGTATTTCAGACGCAGCATAAAGCTGAAAAACCAGCTTATGTATAAAATCCCCAGAAGCGTTATTGAAATCCCCGCCAGCGCCTGCGTATTGTCCTTGCGCGTAAACTGCAGCACAAATACAAACAGGGATATAATCACAATCAGGAACGGCTCAAGGTCCGGCACAAAACCGCCGTACTTAAGATAAATGACTATAGGCAAAAGCACACCTGTCAGCGTGCCGTAATATTTATATACGAAGATCTTCTTTTTCTCTACCATCTCAAAAAATTCATAAATCCCCATTCCGATAAGAAGGGTAACCACAAAACAAAAGAACCAATCGGGAAGAAGAAATATGGTCGCGATGACAAATAAGATTAATAAGGTGGATGTTATTATGCGGCTTAATATATTACTCATCCTCCGTATCTCCTTTGCCTCTTCTGGTATTCCGCTACCGCCTTTTCCAGGTCTTTTTTGCCGAAGTCAGGCCAGTATTTTTTCGTCACATAAAATTCGGAGTAGGATATCTGCCACAGCAGAAAATTCGAAACCCTCATCTCCCCGCTCGTGCGGATCATAAGGTCGGGATCGGGCAAGCCGCCCGTATAAAGATAACTGCTGAATAACTTTTCGTCGATATCCACTTTTTTGATCCTGCCCTGCTCTGCATCATTTAAGATCTTCTGCGCGGCGTTGATGATCTCCGCCCTGCCGCCGTAACTTAACGCGAGTGTCAGGACAACGCCCGTATTATTCTTGGTAAGCTCTAACGACCTCTTTAATTTTGCCTTAACCGCGTCGGGTAAATCTTCGATACTGCCTATCACATTTAATCTTACGTTATTCTTAATTAAATTTTTTGTCTCTCTCTCCAGCTGCATCCGAAGAAGCCTCATCAGGCCCTTTATCTCGCCCTGAGGCCTCTTCCAATTTTCCGTGCTGAAGGCATACAGGGTAAGATATTTAACGCCTATCTCTTCGCAGGCCTCTAAAATATCTCTGACGGTCTGCGCGCCTTTCCTGTGGCCCATGATTTTCGGCAGGCCCTTCTCTGCGGCCCACCTGCCGTTCCCGTCCATTATTATCGCTATATGAGTCGGTATGTTATTTTTATCCGGCATAATCAGTAATGAAAAACCCGCCCTGGATAATATAAAAGCTTACATTATTATCAAGGGCGGGGATTAGCTATTTTACCTTTTCTTTGGTATGCTCCTGCGCCTTCTCTTGGTATGTCACCGGTTTCACGCCTGTCATCATGCCTTTATTTCCTGCTGCCCTGTCTTTGGCTACCTTTGGCATAATAACAATCTCCACCCTTCTGTTCTTCTGCCTTCCTTCGGTTGTATCGTTGGAGGCTATCGGCCTGTACTCCCCATATCCGATAGCGGATAACATCTTGGGGTTCAGCCTGCCTTCTTCTGCCAGATAATGCAGAACGCTTGTCGCCCGCGCGGTTGAAAGTTCCCAGTTGGATTTCCAGCCGGAGTGTTTTATCGGTTCATTATCCGTATGGCCCTCAACGCCTATTTCCCTGTCAGACACCTTTTCTCTGACAACCTTAGCGACTTTATCCAAGGCTGAGTAAGCCTCTTTTCTTACGGTCGCCTTGCCTGAATCGAACAGAACCTCAGCCACGAATGATATGACAAGCCCCCGCTCGGCCATCTCTAAACTTACCTGTTTATCGTCGATCTCCTGCTTTAGCCTCTTCTGAAGCAGGTCCATGGCCTCCTGGAGCTCCTGTTTTTCCTGTTCTCTTAACTTCTGCAGCGTATCAACCTCATTTGAAAGCTGGCCTATCTTTGCTCTGTCGGAAGGCCTTCCTGAATAAAGATTCACCGCGCAACCCGCGGCCATAAAAGCAACGATTATTAGTGCGGTTAAATTATACATTAGAAATTTTTTACTCATCGACCTTCCTCCTCTTTCTATTCTCTCCTCTTCCTGTCTAATTACTCTTTACTGTTTATTCACTATAGCACTAATTTTGTTTCTCGTCAAGTGCGCAGTACCTGCTTTCTTTCGGAGCCGATAGATACCATGGCGACTTTTGCCCCAAGCAGTTTCTCCAGTTTCTCTATATATAATTTAGCGTTTTTGGGAAGGTTTTTAAATTTTTCTACAACCGAGGTATTTTCCTTCCAGCCCTTACAGGTTTCATACACAGGTTCGCATCTTTCCACTATTTCCATATTGCTTGGAAAATCCTTAAAGGCCCTTCCTTTATATTTATATCCTACACATACCTTTATTTCACTGAGGCAGTCCAATACGTCCAGTTTGGTAACAATAAGTTCGTCTATGCCGTTAACCATAACCGAGTACCTGCCTATAACCGCGTCAAACCATCCGCACCTGCGCGGCCTTCCGGTGGTCGCGCCGTATTCTCTGCCCTTTTTACGTATTGTTTCCAAAAGCCGCGGTTCAAATTGCGTCGGAAACGGCCCCTCGCCGACCCTCGTAGTGTATGCCTTTACCACCCCTATGATCTTATCAATCTTATTCGGCGCTATGCCTGATCCCGTGCAGGCCCCGCCCGCAGTAGCATTGCTTGAGGTTACGAAAGGGTAGGTGCCGTGGTCAATATCCAAGAGCGTGCCCTGCGCGCCTTCGAAGAGAATTGACTTTTTATCCCTGATTGCCTTATTTAATAAAAGAGGGGTGTTCGCCGCATATTTCCTAATCTGCCTGCCACAATCAAGATATTCCTTATAAATCTTATCAAAGGCAAAGCCCTTAAACCCGTAAAGGCACGAAAAAATCCTGTTTTTTTCGGCCAGGTTTAACCTTAATTTCTCTTTAAGCTGTTTGGCGTCAAATAATTCCTGAATCCTTATGCCGCACCTGGAGACCTTATCCGCATAACAGGGGCCTATGCCTCTTTTAGTTGTGCCTATCTTTCCCTTCTTGGATGATTCCTTAAGCGAATCCATCATCTGGTGATAAGGAAATATAACGTGCGCCTCATCGCTTATGAATAGATTCCTGTCGATCTTTATGCCTTTGGACCTTGTTAATTCTATTTCTGCCAGAAGCGATTTGGGGTCAATGACTACCCCGTTTCCGATTACGCAAATCTTGCCTTTGTGTAAAATCCCGGAGGGGATAAGATGAAATACAAATTCTTTCTCGTCTATGACAACGGTATGGCCCGCGTTATTTCCGCCTTGAAACCTTACGATTACATCAGCGTCTTCGGCCAGGATGTCGATAATCTTACCCTTGCCTTCATCTCCCCATTGCGCGCCGACTATAACTATATTAGGCATAGGATGTTATTCCTTAGTCTGTGAGGATGGCGGCCTGACAATCGGCGGCCTTGGGGCCTGAGGAACCGCGTGAGGCCTGGTAATCCGCGTCGGGCCGCTTATAACTTGCGGCGCGGTATGACGTCGCGGCGGGTGCGGGACCTGAGGAATTTGAGGTGGACGTGAAATCTGGGGGGCCGCGCCGCCGACACCTACGTTACCGCTTTCGCTCTTTTTTTCTTCAGCCGCCTTTTTTATAATTATTTTCGGCTCTACGGCTTTTTTCGTTTCCTGCTTTTTATCTTTTTTAAACATCTTTTCAAAGAATCCCTTTTTTTCTTCCGCGCTCGCTTCTATAACGCTTGAAAATATGAAAATTACACCAACCAAGAATATTGATGCCTTTTTTATCATCATTTTTTCTCCTTACGGCAGCATCGTGAATATCTTTTTCGCTATATCAGAATATTTCGCGATAAAACGCAGTTCTTCGTGGGTAAGCGGCCTCTGCGTATGCACATTCGCGTATCTTACAAGCTCCAGGATCTTCTCCGCCTCTTTGTCGTTTTTAAACTTTATCTCCAGCCTGTCATAGACATTTCTGAAGCCCTTTATGCCGCTGTATTCGCCCGCGGTTATCTGCCTGCCTGTTTCGATAATCTCCGGCTCCCCCCTGCCGAGCCCTTCATAATCATATAATTCGTAATTCCTTCTGTCCTTAAGCGCCCCGTCGGCATGTATCCCGGATTCGTGGGCAAAGGCGTTTGCGCCTACGCCCGGCTGGTTTATCGGTATGGGCACGCCGAAGGCATAAGAGGCATATTTAGCTATCCTCCAGGCATGATCCAGTTTTATCTTTTCATCCAAAATATATTTTCCGCTTATTCCGCTTGCGTATTTTACGGCAAGGATCACACTAACCAGATCGGCGTTACCCGCCCGCTCGCCCATCCCGTTTACGGTCGTATTTATGTAAGCGTCCTGGCCCGCGTCAATAGCGGCCTTGGCGCCGGCAATGCTGCAGGCGACAACCATGCCGAGATCGTTGTGACAATGCAATTCTACAGGAAGGCCGACCCTCTGCGCCAGCTGCCTTACCCTTTCGTACATGCTGAAAGGCGAGTCGCAACCTAAGGTATCGCAATAACGTATCCTGTCGGCCCCGGCCTGTCTTGCCGCTATGGCGAACCTGATCAGATAATCCATTCTTGAGCGCGAGGCGTCCTCGGCATTAACGCCGATGCTTTCCGCCCCCAGTTTTCTGGCCTTCTTCACGGCATCCGTCATCTCTTTAATAACGCCCTCATGGTTCAGTTTTCCCTTAAACTTATTAACAATCATCTGGTCGGAAGTGGATATGGATAAATTCAGATGTTTTATTTTAGGCACCTTATTAAACGCGGTCTCCACATCGCCTACGGTAGCCCTCATCCACCCCTCCAGCCGTATGGGCGATAAGGCGCCTTTTTCAGCAAGCTCTATATTGGCGTTTAGATAGTTCGTCTCGTGCCTTGTAACCGGGAAACCAAATTCAGACTGAAATACGCCCATATCGTTTAAGTAGATATTCATCATCGTCTTCTGTAATTTCGCAAGGCATATCCTTGACGTCTGAACGCCATCCCTGTTTGTCACATCAATTATATAAATCCTATTATCCTTCTTTTTTTTCATGCCACTTATACTCCTTTATAATTTTACCAACTTCACATCATTGATATTATTGGCTGATTTTATCTGCGCCAGAACCTCTTTAGGCACGACGCTGTCTACATTTAAAACCGATATGGAGTTGCCGCCCGGCTTCTCCCTGCCGAAACTCATACCCGCTATGTTTATTTTATTATTTCCTAATAAAGTGCCGATCTGGCCTATGATCCCAGGCGCGTCCTTGTTAGAAATAACCAGCATGTACCCGCTTGGCACCGCCTCTACGTAAAAATTCCCTATCTTCATAACCCTGGGGCCCGTCTTAGCGAATAGGGTCCCGCCTATTTCCAGCTTGGTTTTGTCCGTCTCTATCTCAACATTTATAAGGTTAGCGAAGTTTTCTATCTCAGCGGTTTTTGTTTCTAAAATTTTTATCCCGCGTTCTTTTGCTATCATAGGCGCGTTTACAAAATTTACCGTTTCCTGTAAAATAGGCGTGAGCATACCTTTCATTACGGCGATAGTCAGAGAGGTGGTATCGTAATTGGTTATATCGCCTATATATTTTATCGTGACCTGCCTGATATGGCCCTCAACCAGCTGCGTGCCGAGCAGGCCAAGCTTCTCGGCTAAATTTATGTAGGGTTGCAGGACCTTAAGTAATTCCGTATCAATACAGGGCATGTTTACCGCATTCCTTACGCAACGGTTCAGTAAAACATCCAGGACTATTTCCGCTATATCAATGGAAACGCTTACCTGCGCCTCTTCGGTAGAGGCGCCTATGTGAGGCGTCGCGACAACGTTGGCCATCTTGGCCAGGGTGAAATCCTTCGGCGGTTCCTTTTCAAACACGTCCAGCGCGCAGCCGGCCACCTTGCCGCCTTCAAGCGCTTTGGCAAGGGCCGCCTCATCAATGATACCGCCTCTGGCGCAGTTCACAAGCCGTACGCCCGTCTTCATCAATTTAAACTGCGCGTCGGATATTAAGTGATGCGTTTCATCCGTGAGCGGGGTGTGGACCGTAATGTAATCGGAGATTTTTAGCAAATTTGCTAAATCCGAAAGCTCAACCCCTGTCTGTTTTGCCTTTTGGGCGGACAGGAACGGGTCATACGCAATAACCTTCATCTGAAAACTCAAGGCCCTCTTGGCTACCTCTGTGCCGATACGGCCCATACCTATAATACCCAGGACCTTGCCGTATAATTCAACCCCCATAAATTTCTTGCGGTCCCATTCGCCGTTCTTTATGGACCTGTCCGCCTGGGCGATATTCCTTGAAAGCGAAAGTATGAGCGCCATCGCGTGCTCAGCCGTAGAAATCGTGTTGCCGGCCGGCGCGTTCAGGACAATAACGCCTTTCTTGCTCGCGGCCTCCACGTCCACATTATCAAGCCCGACGCCGGCGCGCCCTATAACGCGCAATTTGTCCGCGGCCTCAATAACTTCTTTTGTAACCTTTGTAGCGCTCCTTACGATAATCGCGTCGTATCCTTTTATAATCTCTTTCAACTGGTCCGGGCTAATTTTTTCTTTAACGTCAACCTTTATGCCCTTTTCGCTTTCAAAAATTCTTAAACCCTCTTTGGTCATGGGGTCGCTTATCAATACCCTTATCATAGCTTTTTCTCCTACTCTAAAAATATCTTTTGTGCCGCTTTTACGCCCGCGCCTAACTCAAACCTATATCCCATCTTGCTTAACACGATTTCCAGACAGGAAATGCTTACTATAACATCAAACTGATTCATGTATCCCATGCTGGCGATCCTGAAGACCTTGCCTTTCAGTTCCGCCTGGCCACCGGCGATACCGACCCCGTAGGAATCACGCATCGTCTTTACCAGCTTTTCCCCGTCAATGCCCTGCGGCACCTTCACGGCGGTAACAGCGTCGCTTGAGGCGGTTGCGCTGAATAATTCAAGCCCCAGCGCCTTTACCGCTTCGCGGATGGCCTTTGCCATCTTTTTATGCCGCACCATAATCGCCTCGAGCGTTTCCGTCTTTATAATCTTCAGCGCCTCGTTTAAGCCTATTATCAACGTAAGGGCCGGCGTAAAGGGCGTATCTGTATTCTCCGCGGCCTTTTTGGCCTCCTTAAAATCAAAATAATACTTCGGGCACTTGGACTGTTCAACAAGCCGCCATGCCTTTTCGTTTACGCTTGCGAAGGCAAGGCCGGGCGGTATCATAAGGCCCTTCTGAGAACCGGATACAACAACATCTATGTCCCATTCATCGGTTTTACACTCCACAGCGCCTAACCCGCTTATGGCATCCACAATTAAAACCGCGTTTGTCTTCTTTGTGATCTGGGCAATTGCCCTTATATCGGTAACTACGCCTGTTGAGGTTTCGCATAATGTGGCGAACACCGCTTTTATGCTTTTATCCTTATTTAGAATTTTCTCTATTTCTTTCGGATCAACGGCCTTGCCCCATTCTACGTTTATAATAACCGGTTCAATACAAAAGGCCCGGCATAATTCGGTCCATCGCTCTCCGAATTTACCGCCCTGGACGGTTATCGCCTTATCGCCCGGAGATAATAAATTGCAAACCGCGCCCTCCATAGCGCCTGTCCCGGAGCTTGTGAATATCAATACAACGCCCTTAGTTTGAAATACATACTTTAAGGCCTCCTGGGCCTCCTTCAATATCTGCTGGAACTGCGGAGTCCGATGGTGAATTACCGGCTTTGCCATCTCCAATAATACTTGCGGCGGGACCGGCGTCGGGCCCGGCGTAAGTAAATAATTTTTGATCATTCTTACCTCCTGAATCTATTTTTTCTTTCCCACGCTCGCAATAACTTCATCCACGATGCCGTACACCTTTGCCTCATCTGCTGACATGAAATAATCCCTGTCGGTATCCTTTTCTATCTTTTCTATGGGCTGCCCCGTATGTTTTGACAGAATCTCATTTAGGCTCTGCTTGAGCCTTAATATCTCCTGCGCCTGAATATTTATGTCTGCCGCGGCGCCCTGCGCGCCGCCCCACGGCTGATGAATCATTATGCGCGAATGCGGAAGCGCGTGGCGCTTGCCCTTCGTGCCTGCCGCTAATAATAAAGCGCCCAGGCTCGCCGCCTGTCCGATGCAGTAGGTATTAACGGCGGGTTTTATGAACTGCATCGTATCGTATATGGCCAGGCCGCTTGTCACGGAACCGCCCGGCGTGTTTATGTAAACATTCACATCTTTATCGGGATCCTCCATCTGCAGGAATAACAGCTGGGCTATAATTATATTCGCCACATTGTCGTCAACAGGCGTGCCGATAAACACAATCCTGTCCTTAAGCAGCCTTGAATAAATATCGTATGCCCTCTCAAAACCCCTTGAGGTCTGTTCAATCACCATTGGAACCAATATACTCATCTTATCCTCCTTATTCTATCTTGGCCTCTTTTATCAAAAGGTCTAATGTTTTACCATTTTTTATATCCGCGCGTAAATTAGAAATTAGATCGTTATCCTTATAATATTTCTCTATTTTACCCTTCGGCTGATTGTGCTGCCTGGCTATTGCCTCCAGCGCTTCGTCTATATCCTCATGGGAAACCTTTATATTTTCTTTATGCGCGATTTCATCCAGAATAAACATTACCTTCACCTGCTTAATTGCGGCCGGCTTTAATTTCTCAGTCAGCTCCTTTTCCTTGTCCTTTATATCCGCTTCTTTGAGCCCCTGCCTTAATAACCTCGCCTTTTCCTCTCCCAGCAGATACTTAAGCTGCTCTTCAATTATAGACGCGGGGGTATTAAAATTTGAATTTTCTAAAAGTTTCTCTATGAGCTGGTTTTCCAGGCCTGTTCTTGCCTGCCGCTGGGCCTGATGTTCCAGCACCTTTTTAACCGAATCATTCAGTTCGGCTAAATTATTATACCCTAAATCCTTGGCGAATTCATCATCTATTTGCGGCAGGGCCCTTTCTTTTATCTGGTTTATCTTTATTTTGAAAACGGCTTTCTTATTCGCGTATTCCTTGTTCTGAAAATCCACCGGCAGGGTTGTTTCCGCATCCTTCTCGTCATTGACATTCGCGCCCACGAGCTGGGCCGATAAATTCGGAAGGTACGACTTCTCCTCTATGGGCATCCAGATATTTTCCCTCTTTTTCGCTATTGACTTCCCGTCCACAAAGACCTCTGAATCGCACACAATATAATCGCCTATTTTAACGGGCCTGTTCTCGGCGTCTTTGAATTTGGCGTTTGATTCCTGCAGGGCCGAGAGCGATTTCTGAACATCTTCATCCTTTATCGCTATCTTTTTCTCGGTAAGTTTTATCCCTTTATATTCCTTTAATTCTACCTTTGGCCTTATATTAAATTCCGCCTTGAAAAACAAGGCGCTTTTATCATCAAACCTTACATCGCTTATCTCGGGCAGGCCTAACGGAACAAATCCTTCTTCCTCTACGGCCTTGTGATATGAGTCAGAGATCAAATCCTCAATTACCTCTTTCGTAACCCGTTCGCCGTAATGTTTTTCCAATAAGTCCCTAGGCGCGTTGCCGGCCCTGAACCCCGGCACGGACGCTGTCTTGCCTATCTTGCCGAATGCCTCATCCTTGCGCTTCTTCACATCGGCGGATGGGACCTCGATCTCAAACGCCTTTCTGCCCTCTTCTATATGCTTAACTTTCTTCTTCAAGTTGTTCTTCGCCCCCCGTTTTGTTACCGCGCCTCGGCCTGTGTTCCTTCAGGCGGTCCCTAAGCTTTAACAGCTGTTTATGCAGATTCCCCACGGCCAGGTCTATAGAAGCGTACATATCCCGGCTTTCCTCGGTCGCGGTCAGCTTGTTATATTTCAAATAAAGCGTTATCTCCGCTATGTGCCTGAATTTCTGCACCTCCAGTATAACATGCGTCTCTTTAATCTTGCGCGAAAATTTTTCAAGTTTAAGCAGTTTACCGTCCACGTACTTCTTTATCGGCTCTGTCACGCCAAAATGCCTCCCTACAACCGTAAGCTGCATAAACATTCTCCTATCCGCCTAAGGCGGGCTACATGTTAAACTTCTCGCCTAAATAAATCTTTCTTGCATCCGCGTTTGTGGTAAGCTCCTGCGCTGTTCCGGATATCAGAATCCTGCCCGAAACCATAATATAAGAACGGTCCGTCACGCTAAGCGTCTCTCTCACATTATGGTCGGTAAGTAATATGCCCAGGCCCTTCTTCTTCAAATAACCGATTATCTGCTGACATTCAAAGACCGCTATAGGGTCAATGCCGGAAAAGGGCTCATCCAGCAAAATAAACAAAGGGTTGGTGACCAGCGCCCGGGTGATCTCTAAACGCCTGCGTTCGCCTCCGGACAATGTATAGGCCTTATTCTTCGCGAGATGCGAGATCTTAAGCTCATTAAGCAGTTTGACAAGCCTTTCGGCCCTTTCCTTAACCGATATATCAAGCGTTTCCAGGATCGCCATTATATTTTCTTCAACGGTAAGTTTTCTAAACACCGACGGCTCCTGCGCGAGATAGCCTATCCCGCACCTTGCCCTCTCGTGCATAGGAAGGTTTGTAATATCCTGGTTGTCAAAAATGATCTGGCCGTCATCCGGCCTTATTAAACCCGTTATCATGTAAAATGTGGTGGTCTTCCCGGCGCCGTTGGGCCCTAGAAGGCCTACGATCTCTCCGCGCCTGACATTTATCTGAATCTTATCCACAACGGTCCTGTCGCCGTATCTTTTAATTAAGGACTTCGTCTCTAACAGGTGCATTGCCCTTTGCCTCTTTGCCTTCTTTTGGAAATACAATTATCTTCGGCTTACCTATAAGCCTGACCCTGCCGTCTTTTACGCTGTATACGGCCCTGTCGGAATAGGTGGAATTGCCTTCTCTCGTTATCTTTACATTTCCGATAGCCACCACCCTTAAAATCTTCCTGGTACCGGGATTAAACGTAACCTTCATAATATCGGAGCAGATCTCGCCCCTCTCGTCTGAGATCTTCACATTATTATTCAGTATGGAAATATTCTTGTTGTAATTCACCACTAAGGGGCCGTTGCAGGTAATTAAGGTAGGCGGGTTATCCCTTAATTCAACCACTACATCTTTTTTTAACTCCACCTTTTTTAATCCGGGATTGCCTACGGCGCCTTTTCCTACCGAGACCAGGTTCTCCCTTTCTATTCTTACTACTGAATCTGTCGTTACGCATTCGGTTTTATCGTCCCAATGCAGTTTATCGGTTATGAGCCGCGTGCCGTCGGAGGCCTTGCCTACAACATTCTTCTCCAGATCAATGTCCTTTGTGGCCTTGTCATAAATGCCCCTTCTCGCCTTAATTGTCAAAGACCCGTCATCTCCGTACGCCTTGGCGGTAATATAATCCAATTTTATGACGTTTGACAGGATATTGGCGCAGGCGCCGTTGAGCTCCCACTTTTTCTGTCCGTTGTCCCTATAGCCTTCTAAATTAAACGAAAGTATTTTCTGGGCGATACCCTGGTCCGGAGCCTCAAAGGCCGCTTCCTCGGAATTCTTCAAAACATCTCTGCCTGGGGAGGGTTTTTTCTTCGCGCAGCATACCGCTGAGCATACAACTACTAACAGAATCAATATCACTAATAAGCGCCGTTTCATCATGGGAGTAAAATTATATCATATAAATATATTATAGGACAAGAGTAAACATATCGCAATTTAATGCGGAGAGGGGGATTTGAACCCCCAAGGGCAAATGCCCATAAGCTCCTGAGGCTTACGTGTCTGCCAGTTTCACCATCCCCGCACAAATTTCCAAGTTTTACGCCATTAAATTTGATCCCGAGCCGCCCTTGAAATTGCTTAATCTGCGGCGAGGGAACGAATTTCCGAATTTTTATTTCATATGCCCCATCGGACAGATTTTGGCGGGCATGCATTCCTTATTCATCTTCGAGCAGACATTAAAATATACGCCGCGCAGCGCAGCAAGAATGCTTAAAATAATAATGATACTGCCGAGCCAATATCCAAGCCGTTTCAAGAAACCCTTTTGCCCCTCTGCCTGGGCGCATACAAAATAACCAACCCCAAGCGAGATCAAGAGCATCGCGATACCTTTTGTGGAACCAAGCGGACACATCATAACGCACCTCCTTCGATTTTTACCTCGTTTCCCAACCCCTAAAAATCGCCCCGAGCTTTACTTGTCTACATATGCTGAAGCGAGGGGTTTCACCTTGAGATATTAATTATTTTATATCTCAACGTCCCGGCCGGGACTTCCAATTCTATCAGATCGCCTACTTTATGGCCTAAAAGCGCTTTCCCGACAGGCGAGGTTATTGAAATCTTGTTCAGAGAAATATCCGCTTCCTGAAGGTTGACTAACATATAAACAATTTCTTCGCCCGAATTCAGGTCCTTAAGAGCCGCGCTTGCGCCTAACAAAGCCCGGCTCTTGTCAATCTTCTCATCATCCAGAATGCTTACCTTGCTTAAACTCTGCTCAAGCTCCGCTATCTTTTTCTCCAGCAGCGCCTGCGCCTGCTTCGCCGAGTCGTATTCCGCGTTCTCGCGCAAATCTCCCAAAGAGCGGGCATACTCAAGCTGCTTGGCAATTTCCCTGCGCCTTGGGCCTTGAAGATGCTCCAACTCCCTGCGCAATTTCTCGTAGCCGTCGCGGGTTAAATAGACATGCTCCATATGATTTATCTTTTCTCAAGCGCGTGCTTGGATACCTTATTCTTGATCGGGATAGGGTACTCTCCGGCGAAACAACATGTGCAGAACTCACTCCTGGGAAGCGGCATCGAGGCCAGCATGCCCTCCAGGCTCAAATAGCCGAGGCTGTCTAATCCTATATAATCCCTTATCTGGTCCACTTCCCTTGAGGAGGCGATTAATTCTTCCTTAGTAGGAAAATCTATCCCGTAATAACAGGGGAATCTAAGCGGCGGGCAGCTCACCCTCATATGAACTTCTTTGGCGCCTGCGTCCCTTATCGCTTTTACCCTCGCCCTCGAGGTAGTGCCGCGCACGATAGAATCTTCTATTATCGCGACGCGCTTGCCTTTCAGCAATTCCTTCACAGGATTTAATTTTACCTTAACCCCGAAATCCCTTATATGCTGCGAAGGCTGGATAAATGTCCTGCCTACATAGTGATTCCTGATAATGCCCATCTCAAAAGGTATACGAGAGGCCTGAGCGTATCCAAGCGCCGCGCAATTCCCCGAATCCGGGATAGGCACAACTATATCCACATCAGCGGGCTGTTCCTCAAAAAGCCTTTCGCCCAATCTTTTCCTGGTCAGGTAAACGCTGTGGCCGAAGATATTGGAATCAGGCCTGGAAAAATATATATATTCAAATATGCAGAAGGCGTGCCTTACCTTGGGAAACGGGCTTACAGAATGAATCCCTCTCTTGGTTATGAAAACTATCTCGCCCGGCTCTACCTCCCTGACATACCTGGCCTGTATAAGATCCAGGGCGCAGGTCTCGGATGCTATAACCCAGGCCCCGTCCACCTGACCGAGGCACAACGGCCTGAAACCATGCGGGTCTCTTGCGGCTATTATCTGATCCTTCGAAATCAGGACAAGCGAATAGGCGCCTTTTATTATGGAAAGCGCGTCAATCAGTTTATCCTGAAAATTCTTCTTCCTCGACCTTGCTATCAAGTGCAGGATTATCTCGCTGTCCATCGTGGTCTGGAATATCGCGCCCTCCTTTTCCAGTTTCTGGCGCAGCTGGGGTGCGTTCACCAAATTCCCGTTATGACCCACCGCTAAATAATCGTTTCCGTATTCCACTAAAAACGGCTGGGCATTTTTAAGAAGGGACGAACCCATCGTCGAATAACGGACGTGGCCTATCGCGAGATGGCCCTTTAAGGACTTTATATTTTCATCATTAAATACATCGGAGGCCAGGCCCATGCCTTTAAACTGGCGCACCTCTTGCCCGTCAGAGGCCACTATGCCGGCGCTCTCCTGGCCCCTGTGCTGGAGAGAATAAAGCCCCAGATAGGCAAGCCGCGAGGCATCCTTGTGGCCGTAAATTCCGAATAAACCGCAATATTCCTTTTTACAACTAGAGCATCTTCTTCGCATAATCTGCGCCGCTTCTAAAAATAGCAAGCCCGTCCCCTTCCTTTTTTGGTTCTTCCCTTGTCCACCTCGGATGCTGAGTATATCGTATATGCCTCTCAGGGTGAGGCATTAAACCAAAAATTCTCCCTGTCTGATCGCATATCCCCGCGATATTCTCAGCCGAACCGTTCGGATTAACGGGATATCCGCTGAAATTGCCGTCTCTATCCGTATATTTAAAAACAATAAGGCCTTCCGTATCCAGAATCCCCAAGATATTGCCATCCCTCGCTATAAACTTTCCTTCCCCATGCGCAACAGGCAAATATATTATACTCCCTGCCAGGCCTTTAGTCCAAACACATTTTGAAGACATATTCTTAAGATAAACCCATCGGTCCTCAAATCTTGCCGAATCATTGAGGGTCAGGGTTGTTTCCATCTGGAAATCCCCGTTTAAATTAGGCAGAAGCCCTGCCTTGACTAATATCTGGAAGCCGTTACATATACCTATTATCAATTTCCCCTTGGTAATAAACCTCCTGATGTCATCCTCCAGTTTGTATTTTAATTCGTTCGCCAGTATCTTCCCGCTGGCAATATCATCGCCGTAGGTAAAGCCGCCGGGTATTGCGAGTATCTGGTAATCCTTCAGGTCTTTGTCCCCTCTTACCAGTTGGTTTATATGGACAAGTTCCGTTTTCGCGCCCGCCTCCTGAAACGCAAATGCCGTTTCATGGTCGCAATTTGTCCCCGCTGCCCGCAATATCATTACCCTTGTCTTACCCATAGTTAATAGTTTTTAAACGGCGACTGCCAGACGTCTTTCAGTTCTTTCAATGACGCATCCACGATCTCGGACTTCCCGTCAAGGCCGATAACACTGAATCTCTCTTGGCTCTTTACTTCGCCTATCAGGCCTGTTGGGGCCCCTTTCATTATTTTTCTGAATTTTTTCTTATATTTTTTCGGCACCTCAACAATAAACCTTGTATTTGACTCCGAAAACAATATTGTATCATTTCTTCTGTCCTCTGACTTAAACGGCACCCTATTCAGCCTTATCTCCATCCCGATCCCGCCCGCAAAGGCCATCTCCGCGCACGCGACGCCTATACCGCCCTCCGAGCAATCGTGGGCCGCCCTTACCAACCCCTTGTTTATGGCCTGCGATAACTTCCGCATTACTTCCTTCGCGCGCTTCACATCTACCCTGGGTACATTCCTCCCCACAAAATTATTTATGTGGTAATAATGCGAGCCGCCCAATTCATTATAGGTATTGCCTACCACAAATATCAGGTTGCCCGGCTCCTTCAAATCCATGCTGACGCTCTTAGATACATCGTCCATAACTGCCATCGCCGATATTAAAAGCGTGCCCGGTATTGCCACGGATTCCCCTTCAACGGAATATTCGTTATTCAGGCTGTCCTTCCCGGAAATAAACGGCGCGCCGAAACCCTTGGCTGTTGTATAGCATCCGAGGGCTGCCCTCACAAGGGAACCCAGCCTGTCAGGTTTATCGGTATTGCCCCAGCAAAAATTGTCAAGTATCGCGACTTCCTCAAGCGAGCCCCCTACGGCAATTATCTGCCTTAACGCCTCGTCAATCGCCGAGGCCGCCATCCAGTAAGGATCAACGGCGCTGTATTTGGGGTTTATGCCATTTGATATGATCAGCCCCTTTTTGGAGCCTAAAAGCGGCCTTATTACACAAGCGTCGCTGGGTCCGTCATTACAGCTGCCGACGAGCGGTTTAAGGACGCTTCCACCCTGGACTTCATGATCATACTGGCGGATAATCCACTCCTTGCTCGCGACATTGTAGCTGGAAAGTATCTTAAATAATGCCTGCGTAAGATCCTTCGGCTCTTCGATTTTTGGTTCCTCCAAAACGGGCGCGTCCCATACCGCGGACCTTTTTATCTTAGGCACACCGTTATGCAAAAACTCCATATCGATATCGCACACCTTTTTTCTTATGTAGAACAGCTCAAGCCGTTTTGTCTTTGTAAATTCGCCTATAACCGTCGCTTCCACGTCCTCTTTCCTGAATACCTCAAGGAGCGCGTCAATCTTCTTAGGATCAACCGCCAGGATCATCCTCTCCTGGGCCTCTGATATCCAGATCTCGGTATAGGTGAGCCCCTTATATTTCAGCGGTACCTTTTCAAGAAATATCTTTACGCCGGTCTCCTCGCCCATCTCGCCAACCGCGCTGGACAAGCCGCCGCCGCCGCAGTCCGTAATCGCCTTATATAAATTCCTATCCCTGCCTATAAGAAGCGTATCCGTCATCTTCTTTTCTGTAATAGGATTCCCTATCTGCACCGCTGAACTTGATTGCGTTTCTGATTCGGTTGTTAATTCGCCGGAGGAAAATGTGGCGCCATGAATTCCGTCCCTCCCGGTGCGGCCTCCTACCAAAACCACCAAATCTCCGGCGTCAACGCTTTTTGTGGCCTTGTCCTTCGGCATAATTCCGACATTGCCGCAGAAGACAAGAGGGTTGCCTATATAACGCTCATCAAAAAGAACAGCGCCGTTAGCCGTAGGGATACCCATCCTGTTCCCATAATCCCTTACGCCGGCCACAACGCCTTTCATAATCCTTTTCGGATGCAAGACCCCTTTCGGCAACTTTTCATGGGGATAGTCAGGAGGCCCAAAACAGAAAACATCGGTATTCAATATCGGTTTTGCGCCCCTGCCGGTGCCCAGCGGGTCCCTTATTACCCCGCCTATGCCTGTCCCGGCGCCGCCGTAAGGCTCAAGGGCTGAAGGGTGATTATGCGTCTCCACCTTAAAACAGACATTATATTTAGAGTCAAACTTTATTACGCCGGAATTGTCCTTGAATACGGATACGCACCACGGCTTCTTCAGCTCCTTTGTGACCTTCATTATGGTTTCTTTCAGCAGATTGTTAAATGTCCTTGTGACCTGTGACTTATGACCTGCAACTTCTTTATATTCTACAATCCCCCTGAATGTCTTATGCTTGCAATGCTCGGACCATGTCTGCGCCAGCGTTTCAAGTTCGCAATCGGTGGGCAATCTTCCGATTTTTTTAAACCAATCTCTTATCGCCCGCATCTCCGCCAAGCTTAAGAACAACTGGCCTTGTTTGGACAGGCGCAGCAGTTTGTCGTCATCGGCATTCACTACATCCACATTTACCAATTTAAATTTATACGGGGCCACCTCTCCCTTTTCAATTTTCAAATCCGCCGTTTCCGTCTTCGGATCGCATATATGCTGTATGACCTTGTTATAAAGAAGCTTCTCGCTGATCAATTTGATCTGTTCGCCGCCTATATTTCCCTTAATCAGATATTTTCTGGCCGTCTTTACCGAATTTATCCCGGGGATGCCCAGATCTCTTACCCCCTTCTTGGTTGACTCCTCTACGGGATCCATAACGCCGGGCCTGTAGCATACCTCAATAACATGCGTATCCTTTTCTGACTTTATGTCGAAGGAGCCGCCATATTTATATTCCTGGGTTATTGTGTCTGCCAATAACCTCGTGCAGACGCGCCGTATCTCAGGCTCCGATATCTTGCCTTCAAGGATGTAGATATCAACGGCGCTGGCGCCGCTTACGCCTTTTATATTTAAATCCGCTATTGCCTTTTTTATGCCTTCCCCGACAGCGTCAAAAATACCGGCCTTATTTTTTACTTCAACTCTCCATATCATGCCTTACTCCCATTCAATTGTCGCGGGCGGCTTTGAGCTTATATCATATACAACTCTATTCACGCCCTTTATCTCATTAATAATCCTGTTTGAAACCTTCGCCAGCAGCTCGTTGGGCAGCCTGGCCCAGTCGGCGGTCATGCCGTCAACACTGGTCACCGCCCTCAGGGCGGCGACGTTCTCATAGGTCCTCTCGTCTCCCATAACTCCGACCGACTTGACCGGCAGAAGAACGCAGAAGTCCTGCCAGGTCTTTGTGTAACAACCGGCCTTCTTGACTTCCTCGATAAAGATCCAGTCAGCCAGCCGCAGCATATTCAGGCGTTCCCTGGTTATTTCGCCCAAGATGCGCACCGCAAGCCCCGGCCCTGGAAACGGATGCCGCTGGATGATCTCATCCGGCAGCCCCAGTTCTCTTCCGACAAGCCGAACCTCGTCTTTAAAGAGGTATTTAAGGGGCTCTATTAATTTGAGTTTCATACGTTCGGGAAGGCCGCCGACATTGTGATGCGTCTTTATGGTAGCCGAAGGGCCTCCGAACGCGGAACGGCTTTCAATCAGGTCCGGATAGAGCGTCCCCTGGGCAAGGAAATTTGCCTTCTTCCCGATCCTCTTCGCCTCCTGCTCAAAAACACTGATAAATTCCCGCCCTATAATCTTTCTTTTCTTCTCCGGATCGGTAACGCCTTTAAGTTTTTTTAAGAATCGCTCTTCGGCATTGATCACCTTAAGATTGATCTTGTAATGATGCTTAAATGTCCGGACAACGTTATAGCGCTCATTCTTGCGCAATAGGCCGTTATCTACGAAGATGCAGGTCAGGTTTTTGCCTATGGCCTTATTGAGCAATACCGCCAGGACCGATGAATCAACGCCTCCGGAAAGGGCGCAAATAACCTTTTGATCTCCTGCTGTCGCGCGTATCTGGCGTATCGACTCCCTGACAAATGACTTCATGCTCCAGTTTCTCTTCAGGCCGCAGATATCATAGAGGAAATTCTGAAATATCTTTTTGCCAAACGAAGTATGCGCGACCTCGGGATGAAACTGCAGGCCGTAAATTCTTAACTGTTGGTTGGCCATCGCGGCAATGGAAGAATTTTCGGTTGCGCCGATGACCTTAAAGCCGCCCGGCAATTTTATCACCTTATCGCCATGGCTCATCCAAACCTGAAAACGTTTAGGCAGGCCCTTAAATAACGGCGAGCTGTTTTCCCGGGCCAGTTCCGCATAGCCGTATTCCCGCATTTTGGAACGCGCCACCTTGCCGCCTAAAAAGTGGCCCTCAAGCTGCATGCCGTAGCATATACCCAGCACAGGCTTGCCCAGATAAAAAACTCCCCTATCGCAGACGGGGCTTTTTGCTGCGGTAACAGACGCCGGGCCGCCCGAAAGGATCAGGGCGCGCGGCCCTTTTTGGCGGATAACCGCTATCGGAGCCGTACAGGGAAGTATCTCGCAGTAGACTTTACATTCCCGGACGCGCCGGGCAATCAGCTGGGTATATTGAGACCCAAAATCCAGTATTAAAACGCTTTCTTTATAATCCATTTTTTCACATTAACAAACTCCGCGATGTTTGTCAAGGTTTTAACCATATCTTTACTGCGATTATAGCGCCTAGCACCGCTATTAAGGAAGGCAGCTCTTTCCTGACCCACGGCCATTTAAAAAATAAGCGGTCTGTGACGCCTTCATTAAAAAGTCTTAAGCTTCCGGGGAAATATTTCGGCGTCTTCTTTGAATATTCTTTATACTCATCCCCAAATTGCTCCAGTAGCTCCTGTTCTTCCTTCTTAACCTGAGGTATATAGATAAACAAAAAACCTGTAAAAAATATAAAAAATACCCACCAATTAAACAGCGCCAAAATAATGCCCGCGCCAATTAAGAGAGTACCGAAATACATAGGGTTCCTTACGAGCCGGTAAGGCCCGCCGGTAACCAACCTTTTGCTGTTATCTGACATTTCCGATTTATAACCCCTCGCCGTTATACGAAATAAAAAACCTAACAGAACCATGGTTATCCCCGCGGCATTCAAAAACAGATCTAGGATGCCGCCCTCACGGCGCCGGAATAAAAATCTGGACAATATGATAGAAAGGGCCAGCGCCAGAAAAACAAGAGAACCCTGAATACCTATTCTTTTTTTCATTCTATAACCAAATCCGGTTTGTGCGTCCTCTGTTTCGCCAGTTCCCATGCGTACTCATAAAGATGCAGGCCTTTGCTGGCGGCGATTATCTCGCCATTTTCCACGCCTATCTCTCCGGCCATATATTGCTTTACCAACTCAAGCCCGCCCAGATTGGACGGAAATCCGCCCCATAAATCCCATGAACGGAAATATAAAAAGAAATGCAGTTTCCCGTACCGTACGCGCGTATCTATGAGGCGCAGGCAGGGCGGGTCAGCCAATTTTATATCGGAAGGCATCCCTATCTCCATCACCGCCTGGTTAGTGCCAAAACCCTGCGTTTTATAAATCTTGATTACCTCTTCTATCTGATTGCAGTTAAGGGGCATCTCGCGGACTAACGACTTCCCGTCAACCGTTTCCTCAATTTTGGCCTTTGGTTCAACAAGCCGCTCGCCGTAGGTGTAATCTTCCGTGGCGGTCTTCATGCCCGTCAACAGATACGAAAGATACTGTTTTATATAGTCCAGGCTTGTAGGCGCCGGGATCCCAAGGCCCTCGGGCATTATGGGAATTATCTGGTGGGCGGGATTTTTCACGCGCACAGTAACAAAATCAAACTCAAGCCTGCGCTGACCGGCGTAGCTTCCGCGGTCAATCTTATAGACATGCCCGTTCTCAAGTATTTCAGACAGGCATTGAAACCACGCGTCATCCAGATCAAACGCCTCAACATGAATGGGTTTGAGTTCATTTCGGTTTTCCATTTAGTCCTCCGCTATCAACTTTTTAATCTCAGGCAGCGCCTTTAAGGCAGCATCCTCGCCCAAGGAGATAAGCACCTCCGGATTCACGAAATCCTTCCAGGACCAGCCGGCGATGTTTGGATGTATTGTCACATCCGCCTGTTTGCAGCTTGCCTCGGCCGCGGAATATTCCAATGCCTCTATGGAATTTGTTATTATCTCCAGGATATTCGGTTTTAAAAAATGCAGGATTTTTCTCCTCACTTTTATAAAAATCCTGTTAAGAAATTTTTTATGCTTAAACTCGGGTTTTTCCTTGGCGGCCTTTTCTCTGGCTATAAGCAAGCCCTTCTGGACATCCTCCGGGCTGGGGGTTATATTTACCGCGATTATTTTCTTTACATTCATTTTAAGCAAAACGGATACCGGCACGGGATTCAATACGCCGCCGTCTATCAAGTACATGTCTTGGTATTTTATGGGGGAATATATACCGGGTATGGCAATGCTGGCCCTGACCGCGTCCACAAGGTCTCCTGATTCTATTACAACCTCTCTTCTGTCCTCCAGGCTTGTAGCGACAATCTTAAGAGGGAACTTTATATCCTGAAAGGTCCTGTTTCCCAGATGCCTTCTCAGGAAGTATAATACCTTCCTATCGGAGAGCAGCCCCCTTATCGGAAATTTTAAATCCTTGAAACTAAATTCGCCGAACCTCCTTTTATTCTCTATGGCGATCCTTTCCATATCAACGCCTTTGTTGCCGGTAGCCCAGAAGGCCCCTATAAGGGCGCCCATGCTTGACCCGACAACGATGTCTATGGGTATCTTCTCCCTCTCAAGAACCTTTATCACGCCTATAAGCGACAGGCCCCAAGCCGCGCCCGAACCTAAGACGATGCCGATTAAAACGTCGCCGATTTCTCTTGCGATGCGCTTTATAGCCGAATTATATTTCTGTTCATTCTTATTTATATCCGGGAGCGTCGCATATATCCTGTATTTCAGAAGGGCAAGGTTCTCCGGCCTGCCGTTTAATTCGCTGACAATCATCCTGACCTTTCGCCGTGAGTCCCCCAATTGCCCTTCTAATCTTCCCACCAAATTATTTAAGGCCTCAATATTTTCGCTTCGGCTGTCACTAATAAAATGAATGCTGTCTGCCTGGCCCAGCACCGTTAAAATAATTTCATCTTCATTAGTAGGCAAGTCAACAACGCAATAGTCAAATATAGTGGCTAAGTAACTAATAAGTGAAATAACCTGAGTGCTGCCAAGTTTCGCCTGCGCGCCGCAGGGTAATCTTAATATATTTATGCCGCTTTCATCCTTTATTATGCAATTTTTTACCTTTACCTCATCAAAAAATACGGGTATAAGCTCCAAAACCGGCAGAATTTCATTTGCCTCTAAAAATTTAGATACATCCGTTTCGCCGAAATTCGCCATATCTAAAAATATCACGCCTTTATTTGTCTCTCTGCACAGCGCCTTCGCCAAATTCAGGGCATATAAGGTTGAGCCTACATTTTTCTCCACGCCATAAACAGAAATAATAGTGCTTTCAAAAACGGCCTTCTGATCAAGCCTTCTTTTCTTTAAGCGGCGGGCAAGTATGGCGCTGAAATGAACGGCCAGCTGCGGGAGCATCTTTAAAATATAATAAAAATCTTCCTTGTTAACCTTCAAAATAAGCGAGTCGTTTATAACCTGCGTTGAAACGGAATGGGGTTCGTTTGTTAAAAGTGAGAGTATCCCGAAATAGGCGCCCCTATGCAGATACTCCAGCGTAGTGGTTTCATTATTCGGTTTTGTGACAAAGGCCTTGACGCGCCCTGAGATTATTAAATAGAACGCGTCTGAGGCGTCCCCTTCTTTATAGATAACCTCGTCTTTCTTATATTCAAAAAAACCCGCTTTTTTAGCGATAATTTCCCGTTGATAGGATTCCAGCTCAGAAAAAAGACTGATTTGTTTTAAAAGGAAGGATTTATCTACGATAACCTTTTGCGGCATCTATTTAACTCAACTGTCATTGCGAGGCACGAAGTACCGAAGCAATCCCTTTAATTTCGAGATTGCTTCGTAGGGCTTCGCCCTCCTCGCAATGACTTATGTACTTATCTCTTTGCAGCGGACATGCCTGCTGCGTAACCCTTTTCGTAACCGTCCTGAAAACCCTTCTGATATCCCGCCTGATATGAATCCGGCTGCTGGACAGGAACTGTAACTGTCTGGACCGGGGTTGCCTGCACCTGTTGAGGCGGCGGCGTAGAAGGCGCTGTCACCGTATCCAAAAGCGCCCCTCCAATGACATTTACACCAGCGCCTATCAGGGCGCCCTTGCCGGCCTTGCCGCCGGATGCGCTGGAAGCTATCGCGCCGGTAGCCGCTCCAAGCAGGCCTTCTTTAAGAACCTTATTAGAGCCTTCATCCGCAAAACAAGCTGGAGCTATAAGGCCTAGTGTAAACGCTAGGGCTAACACTACACATAATATTCTCATATTCCCCTCCTTTCTTCTGCTTCGCCCCTCACACGAGAAATCTCGGTAGGGCTTCGCAGGAATTGCAGGTTCTACGAAGCCGTACCAGTGATTACCACTCTAACGGCGAAGTAGACCTCCTTTCCTTTTATAATCATACTATAATACTATATTAAGATACAACATATTAATTGCTTCGTCAAGGTGAATTTGGCCCGCCGTATATACCCATGTCATTGCGCGTGTCGTCTTTGTCGTTAAATTCAGGCACAGGGTCGCCCGCGTCTATGCACAACGAGCCCGCCCCTAAATGAAAATCGCTAATACTCAGGTTAAACAAAGGGTCAGCGGCGATATTGCCGGGGCCCGGGTTAATCCCGGTGGTGGGCGCGGTTGTATTATTTGCCCATAAATCATTGTATGAAAAATCCTGAGTGCCTGTCCCATCGAAATATACCGCTTCCTGTCCCTGAGGGGTATTGCAAATGATATTATTTTTTGCTGTGAGATTCGTATTGTAGGTATTTATGGCAACGCCTCTTCCGGAACTTACATTTGAACACTGGTAAAAAATATTGTTGTAAAGATTAACTGTGCTGTTCCGCGCGTGAAGCCCGACTCCCACGCTGGATGAGGAATAGACTGTGGGGCTATAGACAAGATTGTTGGAAAGAGTGGCTGTGGAATCATAAATAACAAACCCCGCCGGACTACTCCAACCATAACAGTAATCCAACTTATTATTTATTAGAGTTGCGGTCGTGCCGCCATTAAGTTTAATCGCCCCGTTCCAGCGCTGCCGTAAATAATTATCTTTAATCAGCGCTGTAGCGCCGTTAAGATAGATACCGGGATAATTCGGCCCTATGGTGTTTCTCACGGTATTGCCGATAATATCAACCTTATTATTGCCCATCCCGTAAATAGGCGTCCAGTCTCTGAAATCATTGTTTTTAATCACGGCGGCGGCGTTATTCTCCAGATTAACCCCGCAACTCTTGAATATATTTCCATCGATGCGCAGCGAACTCACTGTTCCGAAGCAGTTAATACCCGGGCTGCCCCCCGTAATCGTAAATCCTGTGATCACGGTTGCGGTGCCGCTGATGTTATCGCACAAAATGCCAGACGAAGTATTTGTGCCCTGCAATATGCAGTTGCCGCTACCCTGCCCCTGAACAATAATTCCGCTTTTATTCAATACAATATTCTCGTTATATGTTCCGGCGCTTACCAAGATCTCATCGCCTGACACAGCGGCATTGATGGCCGCCTGAATTGTGGCATAATCCTGCGGGACGCGCAGAATATGAGGGAAAACATGCGGTTGCGAAAGCAGTTCGGCTCCACTTTTAAGAAAAGCGTTGTTATCTACAGCCGCTTGCAAATCCTGCCTTACCAACTGAGCCGTCATAGCCCATCCTTCCGCCTGCAACGCCATGTTCCACGAACCCTTAAGGTTATTTACTGTAACCTTGCCTGTGTTCTTATCCACCTTCATACTGTCCATATTATTTAGAGGAGAAATGATGATCCTGTTTTGTAAAAAATCCGCTTTTCTGTCACGCAAGGTCTCCCACATGCGTATGGCCTCTGTCGGCCTTATATCCGACATCATGCCGCTATAATGCAATGTAATAACGTCATCATTGCCATCGTTAGGCGAAGACCTGCCGCCTGTCCCGTACGCATTATATTTTATAGTTGGATTAAAGGCAATGTCGGGGACCTCTGCGGCGGAAAGGCCAAATAATCCTGCCATGCTAAGATACTGATTGTAGTGTTGAGGGGTAGAATACCACGATATTTGCTGAGAGGCCATCTGGCTCCTATACAGATTCCAATCATTGCCCCATCCATCAATACCGGACTTGTACATTGAAAAAACCATCGGATATTGCGCATTGTCAATAAAACCTGAGCCGTTGTCGGAAGGCGGCGCCAGCATATTAGTTACATTCCCGGTAGCTGACGCATATGCCCAGTTAACGCCCATGGTCTCCATCCCGAATCCCATCCAGCTGTACGGGATCTGATTTCCTTCATAATAGTATCCGTGGGATATAGAGCCGTCCGTCAACAAAAGCCCCTGCCAGTTGATCGCTTTTAAAAAATTCTCCAACTGGGCTATCTGGTCCTGCGGATCCCCTATCATCTGCAAAGCTGCAATTATATCCAAAGCCGCGTAAGCGGTATCGCCCGAAGACCATTCAGTGCCGGCGAAACCATTGCGGGATGGTATCGGCGTTGTTCCGCCGTTCTCAGTGAAATGCGGCCATAGGGTATTCTTGCCCTGTGGCCCCCTGGGGACTACATTTACAAGCGTATTCGCGATTTTAGTAATAATAGCTACCGCATCATCATGAGTAATGTATCCTTTTTTATAAGCATAATAAGTATCCTTTGCTGCCTTGGCTGTCGCGGATACGCTTTCCATATCGCCATCGCCATCTCTGCTTTTATCGTTTACCATGCCGGTATTTGAGTTATAATTTCTCATCAGCCAGCTGTATGTCCACAAAAATGCCTGCTCCTCGGTAGGCAACACAGGGACGCTGGCCTTCAGCCGCAGCTTATCAACAGAAATAGTATCGTGCAGCCAGCCGTGATCCATTTTCCATAAGATTTCATTAACATTGCCTACAGCGGGAGGATTTAAAGGAACGGTAAATACGCGCGGAAAAGTCCCTGCCATTGAGACCAAATTGCTGCTTAACACTGTTGAAGAAACAAGGACCCCGTTCTGGTCTTTTAATTCAACCGTCAAATTTGTGGGATAATTGGGATCACGGAATGCCCTGCTGTCGTAACTGAAAGAATTAACGGTAAGTTCCAGAGCCGTTATCTTTCCCTGATGCTCCGGCTTTATATACGGCCCGAATATCGCGCCAAAATTCAGGGGAGTATTATCGTTTTTAGCCCTTATAGGACTATACCACATCCCACACCATTGCCAGCCAAATCCCGGGACGGTATTAACCGTCGCCGTATAAGAAGAATTGTTGTCCCAACTATATCCTATCGGCCCTTCATTTAATTTTCCGCGGTCTCCGCCGGTACAATTATAATACCATCCTGTCCCTTCAGGCGCCGGCAGCGGCGTATCGTGCTCGTCCACAAGAACCCAATATACAGCCGGCGCGGTATACTCTATAGACGCGGAAACAGAACTGCTTTCATTTCCGGCAGCGTCTATGGCCTTCGCTGTTATAATATTTGCCCCCTGGCTAAGGCCGGTTATTTCACATAACCATGTTGTAATCGTAGGGTAGCTGGCCGCCCCCGCAACCGCTGTAGGACAAGTTAGGATTATAGTAATGGAATCTTGGGATTTAGTGCCGGTTATTGTCTGGCTATCGCTGCCCGTAGGGCTGGTAACAGGATTTATAACAGGCGCCGCGGGAGGTGCGGTATCTAATATTATGCTGTCCGAATAAGCAGTCGACCAGTTGCCTGTCTTATCAGAAAATACCGCATAGGCTGTCTTAGCGCCGTCGCCTGAGGTCAAATCCCACATTTTAGTTGTTGTGTACGTTTCAGGAGCTGACCAGTTTATATTGTCATTTGAAAATTTCATCCGGGACAAACCGCTGCCGCCGGCATTGTCCTGCGCTGATAATGTCAGGGTAACTGCGGTCGTATTTGTATATTGGGTGTCGTTGTTTATTTTTATTGTGCCGGTAGGCGGGGTTATATCCGCGCTGTCTTCCATACCGGGGTTAAAGACTGAATTGGGGCTCCTTATCAGGGCATAGGCATCATCAAACCAGACAGTGCCTTTGCCGTTATATAATACAAGGTATGGCTGGAGCTCCTTTATGCCTTTGGGGAAAGTAACGGTAAGTTCCCTTGCCTGCCAGGCATGCGTCCCTGTTGTAAACCTGAGAGCGTTCGGGTAATACCACACTACAGAGTTATCCTCAAATTTGATATAGAAGTCAAGAGTGTATAGGCCGCCTGAACGCAAAGTTACGCTCTGAGCCTTAGAATAACCGCCTAAGGTTACTGTCCTGGAATAAGGGGGGTTAAAGGTGGCCTTGGAGCCGACCCATCCGGCGTTTTTATATAATGTATTTATTATCTTTAACGAGTGCCTGGGGGAATAATAGGCATCGGTTGCCCAGCCGGTCTGGTTGTTGAGATTATTTTCGTAGGTTGCCCAATTATCGGGTTGGATTGTGCCCTGTTCCGCGTTAGAGTTTAAAACGGTATTCTGGAAAGCGGATACCTCTATATCGTCAAACCAGATAGTGCCTTTGCCGTTGTATAATATAAGGTAGGGCGCGACAGATTTTATACCCTTTGTAAATATCTTGGTGGTCGATTTACTTGCCCAGTTATATGTGCCCGTAGAAAACCTTGTATCCGAATAATACCATGTGGTTGAATTATCCTCGAACACAATATAAAAATCCAGTGCCGCTAAAGAACCGCTAGTAATATTCTGCCCTTTTGCCCAACCTGAAAAGGTAAACTTTCTAGGATATGGGGCATTAAAGGTTGCTGTATCCCCATACCAGTAAGATTGGCCGGATATAGAGTTAATAAGTTTTAAAGAGTGCGCGCCTGAATGATAGGAATCAGAAGCATATACCGCCTGATTGGCTGAGCTTGAGGTATACGGATGCCAGTTATTCGGCTCCGCAAAGGCAATATTAGCGACAAGGCAAAAAAACAGAATTCCCAACGCGAAAACTTTAATATGCTTCATGCGGGCCTCCGATTTTTCCTAATTTTTCACCTTTAAAAATCATCCCGATCCGCCGTAGGCGGAGAGGGGCTTTTTGGTAGGGTTAACACATTATACTGCATAACCACGCATTTTTCAAGAAAATTGACTTTGTATTTTGTATATGCTAATCTTAAAAAGGGCTGACAATGAAAACCATTAAGCGTACTATAATAATATTATTGGCAGTGCTTATTGCGGGCTATCTTGTAAATCTGGTACTGCAAAAAAGATATTACCAAACAATCTCTCAGGAAACCCTTATCGGAATAATCAGATGCGCTAAATCAACGGATAAAAATTATGATTATTACCTGTTTTATCTGCCCGCCCGACCAAATGGTCGTTCGGGCGGGCCTGCGACAAAAGGCGAACAACCAAGCTTCAGGTTTGTCAAACTAAAGGGCGATGAATGGTTTTTTGAAGGCGAGATAATCAAATGGAAAGGACTGTTGAACCTTCTAGGTTTTAAAACCGTCCAGCGGCCGGTCAGGATCTACGATTCGGCGGGGACCTCCTATCTCCTGGAGGCAGGGCCTCAAAAAATTGTGTTCGGGATCGAAAAGATATTACCTGTTATTGACACAAGTTTTACATCTATAGTAAAACAGCGCTTTATGCCTAAAATAAAAATCGGCATATACGCTACAAATTCCGGCTATCTGGTAAGAAGGGTACGCTAGAAACTGACGGCGGGATAAGCCTTGAGGCTTATTACCACGTAGATAAGCGAGCCTGCGCCATCGGTGACGCAGGAGTTGTCTTAGAACTATTAAGCGGCTATGTTGTTTCGAAAAATAAGCCGAAAGGCTGCCCGCCGGCAGTTACTATTTGCCGTTACACGCCTTTACGCATATTCCGCAGATATATTGATCCGCGTAGCGCTGCTTTTGGAAAAATTTCAATTTCTCAAAACAGATAATATGGTCAAAATCTTTTTGGGATTCTTTTATAGCGGCGGCAGGGCATACCTCAATACACCTTTTGCATTTCCCGCAGTCTTTTTTTAGCGGCCTATCCGTTGACAGCGGCATATCCGTCAGTATCGTCGCAAGCCGGATCTGCGATCCGAACTCCGGATGGACTATTAGGTTGCTGCGGCCCGGCCAGCCGATGCCGGCCAGTTCGGCGATTTTCTTGTGCGATAGGTATGCGGTCTGCTTTTCCCAATCTACAATCTGCGATGCCGGGACAGGCAAGGCGTTGTAACCATCGAACTGTATAAAATTAGAAATCCTCATCGCAATCTGGTCCAGCAGGCCGTTTGCCTGCCTGTAATGGTGAAAATATAATTTTGTCGGCCTGTCCTCAATTTCATCCAGGACGCTCTTAGAAAGCCTTATTGCTATGGAAACGGCGGAATTAAGATCCTTCTTTTCGGTGAAATCGCACACGCCGAACGCCGCAACGCCTAAATCAGTTGCCAGTTTTTTTAATTTCTGATAATTTAGTTTTTTGTCCATGCCCATGCAGATACACCATTAAAATTGAAATCGCCACAGGCGTTATCCCTGAGATCCTTGAGGCCTGGCCCAGGGAATGCGGCCTGTAATGACTCAGTTTCTCTTTTACTTCGTTGGATAACCCCGATACTTTGCTGAAATCAAAATCCTCCGGCACCCTAATATTCTCGATTTTTTTAAATTTCTCCACATCCCTGAGCTGCCGCTGGATGAAGCCCTCATATTTTATTTCTATCTCAACCTGTTTTATAACCTCATCCGGTATCCCTATGGTATATGCCGTGTCCCTGCATAGGCTTGAATAGGTCACGCTGGGCCGCCTCAGAACCTTATCCAGCCTTTCCTTTTTAAGCCTTCCTATCTCTTCTTTGATAAGGCGCTCTTTCTCCAGGACAATATCATAATCTTCTTTTCTTACCAGCCCCAGTTCATAACCAAACCTTCTTAATCTAAGGTCCGCGTTATCCTCTCTTAGAACCAGGCGATACTCCGCCCTTGAAGTAAACATCCTGTAGGGCTCATTGGTCCCCTTGGTAACCAGGTCATCTATCAGGATCCCGATATACGCCTGCGACCTGTCTAAAACAAACTGCGTTTTATTTTTCGCCTTTAACGCCGCGTTTATCCCCGCGATCAAGCCCTGGCTTGCGGCCTCTTCGTAGCCGGTAGTGCCGTTTATCTGGCCGGCAAGAAAAAGATTTTCTATTATCTTTGTTTCCAGCGTCGGTTTCAACTGCGTAGGGTCAACAAAATCATACTCTATGCCGTAGCCGGGCGTTATGATCTCAGCCTTTTCCATCCCCTTTATTGTGCGAAGCATCTGGCATTGTACGTCGGCAGGCAGGCTTGTGGAAACTCCGTTGGGATAATATTCAAAGGTATTAAGCCCGTCGGGCTCAAGGAAAATCTGATGTTTGTCCCTTGAGCTAAACCTGACAATCTTGTCTTCTATGGACGGGCAATACCTGACCCCTCTGGCCTTTATCACGCCGGCATATAAAGGAGACCTGTCCAGGTTCTTTTTTATAATATCATGTGTGTTCTGGTTTGTGTATGTGATATAACACGGGAATTGTTTGCGGATAATTTCTTTTGTTGAAAACGAAAACGGGACCGGCGCCTCATCGCCCGGCTGAGGCCTTAAATCCGAAAAATCTATTGTCCTTGAGTCTATGCGCGGGGTGGTTCCTGTTTTTAGCCTGCTTATTTTAAAACCCAGCTCTTTTAAGCTCTCTGAAAATTTGGAGGCCTTCTCGCCTATCCTGCCGCCCGAATAATGCTCCAACCCGATATGTATGACGCCGTTTAAAAATGTCCCCGGTGTCACTACAACGCAGCCGCCGAATATCTTCTCCCCTGTCTCTAATTCAACGCCCTCAGTCTTATTATTAGTGCAAAGTAATTTTGCCGCGGCGCCCTCTTTTATTTCCAGGCCCGGCTGGTTCTCGCAAACCTGCTTCATATATAATCTATATTTCTGCCTGTCCACCTGGGCGCGCGAAGACCTGACGGCCGGGCCCTTGCTCATGTTAAGCATCCGGTATTGTATGGCGGTAGCATCCGTCGCCTTCGCCATTTCTCCGCCCAACGCGTCTATCTCCTTGACCAGCTGCCCCTTGCCCACGCCGCCTATGGCGGGATTGCAGGACATGAGCCCTACCGTCTCGCGGCTCATCGTGACCATGAGCGCGCGGCATCCCATCCGCGCCGCAGACAGCGCCGCCTCGCAGCCGGCATGCCCCGCGCCGATAATTATTACGTCATATTTAGTCATTATTTTCTGCAGTATATCCCGTAATCTATGTCGGGGAAGAGGTTGTCCTTGCCCTCAATATCGGACAGGAACCCGCCGTCAATATGCGCGGATTTTATCTCGTCGTATAACCTGGTAAACCTGTAGATGTGGTCCTTGGTTCTCCGGTAGGCGTATGAGGAGTGGGTCGCGGTCTTCATTATAAAGGCCCAGTCGCTTGATTGGGCCAACAAAAGCTCTCTGGCCGCCTGGTTTAAGGCGCGCCTTGTAAAATGATCCGGCTCCCTGTTGCTGTACATATCAGCCAGTTCAATCATCCTCTCAACCGCCTTATGCATATGCCTGTATAGCCAGTCGTTTGAGCCCTCAAGCCAGACCTCGTTATAGCCCTTCCATCCCCAGCTTGAATAAGAC
>Ga0105164_10000403_pt1 | contig 31180 bp, 32 predicted proteins | sample VDWuncwatermetaG_FD_89674 | JGI IMG/M metagenome (GOLD analysis project Ga0105164, IMG submission 89674) | Wastewater microbial communities from Netherlands to study Microbial Dark Matter (Phase II) - VDW unchlorinated drinking water | ecosystem: Environmental > Aquatic > Freshwater > Drinking...
CCATATCACTTAATGCTCGAGCAATAGCAACCTGCTCCTCGAGCTTTGGCATCTCGACCTCGATGTGTTGATACTCTGAAATCCAATAACGTTTATGATCCCCGAGTGAGAATTGTATCAGCTGCATTTTCTCGAACACGAACCGTATATCAAAAGCCTTGTTTCGCAATTTCAGTATTTTCAGTGCTGATGATTTCACCTTAAAAGGAAAGTCGACAAACTTGCTTGCAGTGGTAAAGTCATCGAATATGATCACTGGAACATTATCAAAAACACCGAACGTTTCATCCGTATAACCCAGTACAAAAGACTTGTTAGCGGTTAACACTGCTATCTCGTTGTTATCATTGTATTCAGTAGACTTCACCAAATAATTCGTGGGTTGTTCGTATGCGAGCATCTCTCCCAGCTTCGTCGTTTCCCACTTCTCGCTGAACCCCGGCAGGCGTTTTTTGCCGGTGAGCAGTTCCTGCATCGCCCCTTGCTTGACGTTGCGCTTCTTGGCGATGAGCTTCTCCAGCACGCTGATGAGCCTGTCCGTATCGTTCAATGCTGTGGCGATGGCAGTTTGCTCGGGAATAGGTGGGAGTGGAATCTGCATATCAGCAATCATCTCTCTCCTTACGGAATCGACAGATGACTTTGCCGTCATCTGCATTATCCTATTAAGGAAATGATTGCTGAAATAAAAGAAGAAATATCGCCCATCTAAGGTATTGTCAAAATGGCTTATTTTATAGACACGTTGGTGAAAATCAAATCTTCCTTTTATGTAATGAAATACCTTTCCAGTTCCAACGCCATCTCCCGCAGTCAAGACGGCTTCACCGTCATACGAATAAGTATTGATCCTCTCGACAATCTGAGAGCGAACAAAAAATGGGTACTCGCCATCGTCAATTTTATCTTGAGTATTCTTCGCACCCGTAGTGATAGACGCACGATTTTTAATCTTATCAACATCCCACTTATCGGGGAGTACTCCGATTTCAGTTCTTTTGTATCCTTTAGAAATATCCGCAACCATCACCATTTGAATCCCATCTTCGTTAAGTGTTCATCTACCTTAGCCGCAAGCTTCTCTGCCTTGGACACAAGCTCGGGCAGGGGCATCTCATATCTCTCCGCCAGTTCCTTGATGCGCTGCGTCAGCCGCTGGCTTATACGGTGCATCTCACTCTGTACGGCGTCATACATCGCCGCCATCCACTTGTCGCTTACCACCAAGTCCTTAGCTTCGTCCTCGGTCAGCGCCTTATACTTGGCCTGCAGCTTCTTGTTGAGATCTGCGCACGTTTCTTTTATCTTCTTACCGACAACGGCTTCTTGTTCAGCCAGATCCAAATAGGCCTTGAGCACCTTTATCTCTTCAGCTGCTTCTTTATCACCTTTGAGCTCTTTGAGCCGCTTACTCACGTTGGCCTTGTTGACCTTATCCAGCTCGGCGAAAAATCCTTCCTCGCCGCCGTGCTCTTCCTCCATCTCCTCGAGCTTCCCGATGTAGCCATCTCGCTCGGTCTCGAGCGCCTCGATGGCCTTTTGTTCCTTGGCGAAATACCTATCTATCAGCACCTTTTTGGGGATAATCCTGCCCTCGAACTCTTTCTCTTTGGCATCCCATTCAACCTCGTTAGCAGCCTTCCAGCCGTCAACCGCAATATCATAGATGTCGTCCTGCATCGTCTCGTTCCAGTACATCATCAGGTTCTGGTATACGTCATACCTGTCTATCAGCTCCAGCTTCTCAAATGCCTGTAGGAGATCCTCGCTCATTTCGTGGATGAGTTTCTTAGGCCTTACGCCAACGACTATGCCTTTGAGCACCGGCGTGTTCTTCGCTTTCCACTTGGTGAACACGTCGTTCACTTTATTGCTGTATGCCGTAAACTCGGGGTGGGTGAAGATGTTCTCTTTTATCTTGTCGGCCGAAACCTTAAGATGGCAGTAGTTCTTCCTTTTGCTTGTTCCGAACAGGATGCCCCTGAGCGACGGATACACTGCCCAGTAGTTATCTAACGCCTCGATATCGCTTTCCGGTATGTCGCCCTTCAGGTGGGCGTCGATATCCTGAATATCCTCGGCTTCCTGACTGTCGATATAGCGGGGGATGTTCAGGTTGAACTCGTTCTTCTCTTCGATCTCGGCAATGCTAACCATGCGGCTGTACTTTGGTATCTCGGTCTGCTTGTTGAACACATCCACGATCTTATGGATGTCCTGTTCCCGCAGGCGGTTCTTGTTACCATCTTTCACGAAGCCCTTGCTGGCATCGATCATAAAGATGCCCTTGCGGTTCTCAGCGTTCTCCTTGTCCAGCACTACGATGCATGCCGGTATGCCCGTGCCGTAGAAGAGGTTCGCCGGCAGGCCGATGATGCCCTTAATGCAGCCCTTCTTGATTATGTTGGTACGAATGCCCGCCTCGGTATTGCCACGGAAGAGCACTCCGTGTGGCAGAATGACGGTGCCTTTACCCTTGCTCTTGAGCGATCGGATAATGTGCAAGAGGAAAGCATAGTCACCATTCTTGGCCGGAGGTATGCCGTAGTCCTTAAAGCGCTCGTATGGGTCGTTGACCGGGTCCACGCCGTTACTCCATGACTTGTACGAGAATGGCGGATTGGCTACGACAAAATCGAACATTTTGAGGCGTGATTTATCATCCAAATATCTTGGTGTTGATAGCGTGTTCTCACGCTCAATGATAGCGGTCGGATTGTTATGGAGGATCATGTTCATCCGGGCGAGGGCGGCGGTAGAGCTATCCATTTCCTGACCATAGATGCTTACTTGAGTCTCGGCCTCATCCGCAACTTTTAAGAGCAGCGACCCTGACCCGCAGGTGGGGTCATATACGGTAGTCTGCGCTGATGTGTGTTTGCCCTTGATCCCGATGATCTTTGCCATGACCCGGCTTACCTCGGCCGGTGTATAGAACTGCCCCTTACTCTTGCCGCTCTCGGTAGCGAAGTGCCTCATCAGGTACTCGTAGGCGTCTCCCAGTATATCGTCGCCTTCAGCACGGTTCTTGCTGAAATCCAAGGCCGGGTTCTCGAAGATAGCGATAAGGTTGGTGAGTCGCTTAACCATGTCGGGTCCGCTTCCGAGCTTCTCCGGATTGGCAAAATCAGGCATCTCTGAGAGCTTATTGGCCTCAGCTATGGGACCGATGATCTTCTTATTGATATCATCACCGATGGTGGGCTTACCCTTGAGGGCAACCATATCCTTGAAGCTCGAGCCCTTAGGCACAGTGATGGGCGCATACGGCACCCCGGCAAACTTGTCAGAGATGTACTTGATAAATAGGAGCACCAGCACATAGTCCTTATACTGCGATGCGTCCATACCTCCCCGAAGCTCATCGCAGCTTGCCCAGAGAGAACTGTATAGTTCAGATTTCTTTATTGCCATTTCTATTTCCTCTTTGTTTTTTGGATGAGTTTCTCGATGTGGTATTGCTGTATCTTTCTCGGTATCGTCTTACCGGTGAGCCATCTATTTACAGTTACAAAAGAAACACCCAGCTGCTCTGCGAGAACCTGCTGGGTGATTCGATGCTTTAACCGGTACACCTCTAATTTACTGACCAAATTCATACTAACATTCTATATCATTCTATAAATAAATCAACTTCTATCTTATACCTTAATCTTATACCTTAATTTCCCACCATGGAAGATTGAGGTAGGAAAATCTAGGTGACGGGTAAACAATCGAACTATTATTTGATAAATAGATTTTATGCTTAACCAGCCCTCACAAGAGGGGATGATTATTTGTCATATCTTCTGGCGGCGGTTATAACCAAAATAAAAATCAGGAATCATTGATCTTGTATTTTTATTGTGCTTTTGACTCAAAAGAAACTCTCTGAAGTAGCTACAATTGATTATAGGTACCTGCAGAGACTTAAGGGGAGGAAACCGCCTGTTCTAAAGGTTGATACGATTGAGAAGGTTGCTAACGCGTTGAAGATAAAGCCTGCCAAGTTGTTAAAGTTTTAATCTAATTTATAGTTTTTCTGTAGGAGTTGTTGGAGCCGCCACACTCAATGCTTGCTTCTCTTGCGACTCGGATGTTTTAGTGTCACTACTAAGATTTTTCATGTCCGCAATAAAAATATTCTTATCTCCAAGTCTCTGCAGTTCTAGTAATAGATTCAAGTGGCATTTTTTCGCCTTCTTCCCACTCTTACAGAAGCACGGATCATTGCGGCCAACCTTTACACCCTCTATAACACTATTCAAAACTAACACCAATTCTCCCTCATCATTAATATTAAAACGCTCACGATAGTATTGCATGATCCCCTTTTTGCCGTGAGCGTATTCGCCATTCTTCCATTCGCCTGTTCTTTCATAATATGATTGATTCGCTAAGAAAGAAATTACAGGATCGTTCAGAAAGCTTATCACGCTAGGATTCTTCATCCATGTTTCTTTAACAGCCAGTCTAGGACCCAAACAAAAGAACCCGGATTTTTCATATATGTGCCTGTCTAATATTCTAGGAATTCGTCCAGCGGTTTCCCTTACAAGAGGCGCTTCGGAAGGATAATGATCGGTAAATATGATTTCAATCCTATACAAATCGAGGATGTCCGATCCAACAGTTAAATCAATTGGACCACATAGAGCTAAAATCTCGTCTTTGTAGGTAAAGAATTTCAGCCGAGGATATTTTTCCTCTACTTGAATCTTCAGTTGATTGAACCAAGATGGATGTTTTCTGAACCAACACACTAACTACCCCAAGGCTTTGATTTTGATGCTAATACCGAAAATGCTTTCGCTTTTTCGTCATCCGCTACACTACTAGGAAATTCATCACCAAAAATAGCTTGCCATTTGTTTATGCTCTCCTGCTTATCCCCTTCATCATACGCAGCCTTCGTGTTGTCAGAATATAGCTTTATCTTTTCACGGAAATTTGAATACTTTTTATGATCCCAGTGGCGATTGAAATCTTCGCTTGGAAGCGTTGGATTCTTGACTGTCGGCATGGTTGGATTACTTTGAAGAAAAGCATTCAACCTAGTAAAGGTTGTCAAAAAAGCAGTCGGTAAATTTTTAAATTCCGATAGCGCTTCTTTATCTGCAATGCAGTTGCCTATTAGTGTGTTCAAAAGTATTGACTTAACCGAGAAGTTCTCCTTGATATCTCGCAAATATTTAACCAATCGGATAGTTTTTATTAAGCAGCTGTTAGCAATGATATTCTTCGCTATAAGCCATTCTGTATATGCTATCGGATTAGTTTCCTCTAAACGGTTATCGTCTTTATTTGTAATATAATATTTACCGGCATTCTTGAGAAATGGTACAATATCCACATGAAAATCACCCGAATAATTTATCGTTACGCAACGTGGATTTAGCTCTGCTATCTTTTTATAATTACCGTCTTTTATAAATTCAGCATGTACGTTAACGACATAATCCTTCGGCTGCCAGGCACTTATTGGTTGCAACGATAAAAGCATATCAACATCAAAATCTTTGTCTTTCGGCGGCTTGATGATTGTCTTTTGTCCATATGATCCTTGCGGCAGGAGCCCGATGTAATGCTTCTTGAGCGCATCATTGCTCTTAAAAAACGAGTCTAATGTTTTCACCTTTTCGCTCAGGGTATCCAACCTAGCTTGATTCAAATTAACCGTATCAACTAAGAACTTGTCGAAAAAAGCAGCTAGCTCCATATCAATGCCCTCCTTTGAAGAATTTTTTAATCGTGTCTATGCTATAAGTGAACTTTTCATCCGCTCTAGCAATTAAATTATCCACAACGGCAACATCATCTAATGCTGCATCGCAATCTGTCTCATAATTTAATCGAATAAATTGTTCGGAATCGCTCAAGATGAATCGAACAATATTGTCAACATTCGTTGATTGCAGATTCATTATCGTACTTACCAATCCTACCCCCCAGCGTCCTAGCCCCCAGTTCTTATTATAATCTTTCGAATCATAATACTTTTTACCTACGCCAGTTCCTATCGACAGAATCCTTATATCTTCTTTTGGTATATTAAACCGCCTTCCCATCGCTTCTGTTAGAGCTACCAAAGAGGGATTATTAGCCCATAATCCCCCATCAGCCAACAGATACTCTTTTACATGATGAGGATTAAAAAATGTTGGTGCAGAACATGATGCCAATACAGCGTCAGCGATTCTTGTATTTTTGTCTCTTACAAAATTAGGATCATAATTCGATTTGAACACGAAAACATTTCCATTTGAAAGATCTGAGGCAGGGATAATTAATTTCGCCTTTGTCTGAGACAGGGTTAATTCCTTAAATATCTTATTTAAAGTTTCTTTCAAATATGCATTATTATACTTACTCGCGAGAAGCGCTTTCCAATTCCACCAATTCAAGCGATCTGAATAATTCCTCTGAAAAATCTTCCCGCCTTCCTTCCAATATAAATCGACAAGACTCTCTACTGGATAGTCAATGGCCAAACCACCTGCAATAATCGACCCAGTGCTCGTACCAGCGATAAGATTAAACTCTCTATGAAATTCTATATTTAGCTCATCCTTGATCCGCTTAAGAATCTGAGCCGCAAAAATTCCTCTAATTCCTCCGCCATCAATCGCTAATATCTTAAACGTATTACCCATAAACTAGTTCCATTTTTCTTATTTATTCCTTAAGAAGATCAAAGAGACAGAAATGCATCCTTGGATCCTGTGTTATTCCCATCCTTTGAGAATGGCTAACAAGTTCAAAAGATTCATGATTGTGTGCATCTTCAATGAATGCATCCTCAGGCCTTACCGCCCTGTCGTTACATCCTGAAAAGGTATGAACACCGATCTTCGCCTTACTCAAAAGTCTCTCCCTTATCTCATTCTGGTTTATTATACCAATAAACCTAGAATCATGAGCTAGATTATCGCATTGCTTTCTTATACCATCTGACCATTCCGACCTAAACCACTCATCGATTTTTGTGTGCTTAACCAGGTCTGCAGGGACCGAACCCCTATAAGGGGTAGCAACGGTAATCATCAAACCAAATCTCTCCAGCGATTCGGTTTTAATAAAATCTTTTACTTCCTGATAAGCGTCTAAATTTCTATCCAAAGCAATAGCAGAAATAATATCTAATCCTCCCATACTGTGCCCTACAAGATCAAACTCCCTTGCTCCGGTTGCTCTGATTTTGCTTTTTACAAGCTCAGCAAACTGGAAGAAGTTGGTATATCCGTAGCTCGGATCGGATTTAAACTCAACCTTTTTTATTTTTCCTTGTTTATTCCTGATTATATTGATGGAGTTCTCATTTTCAACAAGCTGAATGTAATGCATCTTTTCAGGGTTTTCTATAATGTATTCCCAATCTTTTACGGTATATTCCCAGCCCCTTCTTATGTCCGCTCCGGATTCTACATAAGGTTCTGTCCAACAAATGCATGCTTGATCCGTCCACCCTGGCACAAAGAAGATATCTCTTTTTAATCTTATTCTAAGTTTTCTTAGTTTCTCCCGCGCCGCAGTCTTTTTAAGGCTTAACTCTGTGGGCATGTTGCACCTCTCGCGCTCTCTACGGTACTAATGTTTTCTGTCTCTGGGCGGACACGAGTCGTTTCCCGGAGAAACAGTATCGCTGTCCCGAATCGGACCTTTTGGGCTGTGTATTCTTACTTCACCGCCGCCACTGTTTGCCGCCATTTTCTTCGCTGCCTTCTCAGCTTCTGCCTGCGTATCATAATAACCTGCTACGCGATCGGTCTTTTCCCGCTTTGCACGCCAGTCGCCTGACTCCTTATCTTTTGAAACATGATAATTTGCCATTTATTTTACTCCTTTCTTAAGTTAGGTATAGTTGCTACAACAACTCCTTGAACCTGAAAATCATCGGTTAAAATAATTGGTTTGTGTTTTTTGTTAGAGGATTTTGGCTTCAGAACAATCATATTTTGATATCGATGAAATTCTTTAATTGTCGCCTCGCCATCAATTAATGCAACAACCTTATTCCCTTCATTAGCCGTTGGCTGTTGCTTGACTAAAACAAGGTCACCATTATTAATTTTTGCCTGATCCATAGAATTGCCTTGCGCATGCAATAGATAATATTTTGATCCTGGCTTTGCAAGAGAAGTAGAAACAGGGATGTAGCCTTCTATATTTTCTTCTGCCAACATGGGCGCCCCACAGGCAACAGCCCCAACTATAGGAACATTTATGGTTTGAGCATGCATCGAACCAAAATCCAGATCTCTAATGAGTTGATAGTCTCCGTTTTTAAATTTCTTTATAACGCTTTTCTCTTGAAGCTGCTCAAGAATATCCTGTACTGACCGTGGAGATTTGTAGCCCAAATCAGTCATTAACTCCCGGATAGAAGGAGTATGCCCCCTATGCATAAGCCAGTTTCTAATATGGCGGATAGCCTCTATTTGTTTTTTTGTAAAGAGGTTCTCATTCTTCATACATACATAGTGTATGCTACTGTATGGTATTTGTCAATAGAAAAGTTTATTAGAAACTTATAGGAAATTGAGTGGGTTAGGCGACTTGCGGAAGGTATCTGTATTATTACTTCGTGGTTTCCTTATTCCACTCATGCAACGTGGCAGTTATGCGCCGATTTTAGCAATCTTATCTACCTGATTGATCTTCTTGTTATATTCCGGCATAAAGATATGAGCTTATTATTCTTGAGGCAGATACATCTCTTTTTTATCCTGTACTTCGGTACTATCGCTGAAATACGTCGTCGTCCCATCATCGTTTATGATGGCGTTTAGCTTTTCTTTCTCAGACTCGGACAAAATACCTGTCATGGCTTCGTTGTAGTCCTTATAGATCTGCCGCTCTTCTTTGAATCTTTCAAGCTTCTCCTTCAGGTAGTTATAATCTCTTTCGAGCACGCCCCTTTGAACGTCATCTAAACCGGGAGCGCGCATCGCCTCTAATAGGTCATCCATAGCCTGCCTGTATTTGCCGATGGTCTTAAAAAAGGCTATATCAGAGGCAATTTTGGCTATGGCGATATGCTGCTTAGCCTTGGGCATTAGGGCTATGTTTCTAATCTGCTCTTCTGTTATTGGATTATTGGGTAAAGATAGTTCCTTCAGGGAATCACTAGATACGCTCTTTGAATTAAGGTATTCATCCACAAGAGAGAAAAGCTTGCTAGAAGTCTCTTCCCTGAATTCCTCATTTACCTTGTAAATCGATTTCTCGCCCTTATTGCTCTCAATCTGGGATGATGTGATAGTGGTCTCTCCAACCACCGACTTAACAAAATCCTTTCTCTCTCTTGGCATATTTATTTTTTTGAAGATGTCGGCAAGAATATCTATTTTTCCTCCCGATGACAAGGGGATCCCTTCGGCGTCCTTTAAAAAGCCGAATGGGTCTTTCCCCTCTTTGCAGGCCTTTAAGGCGCTGTCAATATCAAGGCCTTGAGCGACCTTCTCTTTGATGCAGTCGCTTTCGCTCTTCTTCCTCAGCTTATCTATGTATTCACCGGCCGCCCTTTCGATATCTTCGCACTGCGTGTATCTTAAGCCTAAGCGCATATTGGCCATTGCGTTAAAATGCTTTACGATATCGGCCAAGGTAGGAGAGGCATACTCTAAAAGAAGCATGGGCGCGGCCGCCATCGCGGCGCTGGAGACGTTTTTTAAATAATCTGTGAGCGCTTGCTCTGAGAAGATAGAGTTAAAGCTTGAGGCTAAGTCAAAACCGCTGCATCCTTTTGAGGCGGTAAAAATAGAATAACCTACCCCGGGTTCTTCCAGCGGAACCTGAGGCCTATAATCAACCCCTCCCCGGTAATAAAAGCCGGACCTGTCTTCTGAGATGGCGTTGTCAATGGTATAGGGACCGGGATTATCTTTTGTGAAGATATCGGCAGAACCTATATCAGCCGTGGTCAATATAAAAATTAGTACTGTCATAATTTTTCTCATTCAAATAGCTCCAATATCTTCTTCTTATCCACGTACCCTGAGAGAAAATGCCTCTCTTTCTTTTTATTAAAGACAAGAATAGAGGGATAAGAATTAACCTTAAAAAGTTGACTCATGCCGTTATCCTGTCTTACCGGAAAAACAAATCCCTCTAATTCCCTGTCAGAAAAACCCTTAGCAAAAGCCTCGATCTTTATTTCAGGATGACTTAAATATATGTCTTCTATGACCTTGGCTTGTCTTTGGCATCCGGGACATCCCTTTAACATGAAATAGAAGAGGTAATTTATGCCTGTCTTTATGTTATCCGTAACACCGGCTTCTGTGGCTAAATAAGGATTGATTCTAGCCAAAGCTCTGGCATCATCCATGAATCCGAGTTTATTTACTTCTTTTGCAAGTAACTCCTGTGCCAGGATGAATTTCTTGATCCTTTTTAGGTTCCATTCTAAATATGCCTTCGCGTTTTCCGGATTAGGCTCCTCCAGAAAACTCTTGACCTCTTTCGGCGGAACGTAAACACTCACCAAACCGGAAGGGCTGACTATGGGCTCAGCCCATTCATCAACAATCATGCCAGGGCTTTCTTTGGGTGATGTCTCAACCTCTTTTTCTTTAACATCCGCCCTCTTAAAGAAATCGACCCTGTCATACTCAAACAGCCCTTCGGCGTCCGCAATTGAAAGAGGGAATCCAGAGATCATAAGTATTAGAATAAGGCATTTCATTTATCAAGTTTTGATAAGATCTCATTTAAGTCGGGCTGCCCGGTGACCCTGTAATACTTGCCGTGGTAAATAATCACGAAGCTGGGAACCTTGGTAACGTTGAACTCCCTTGCCAAATCCCCGTTTAGGTCGATACTAAAATCGATGTCATTACCAAAATAGCTCTTTTTTTGAAGCAGCCTATCCTTTAAGCCCCGTAAATCGGTCAAGATCACCCCTCTCGCTTTCCAGTTAGGATGATCTTTTTTGAATTTAACCAGCGTATCGACGGCGCCATCGGAAAGTGTTGATGCAGGATCAATGAATAAAATAATTTCGGAGCCTTGTCTGCTTTTCTTATCGCTAAAATTCCCTTTTATTTCTCTATTTATCTCTTCGGCTTTTTTCTTCAAGTCCGGATTTAGGGCATCGGGTTCTTTTATACAGGGCTCACAATCGTCTGCATGGACATAAGCATTCCCTTCTTCAAAGAAGTTCGGCTTTTCGGCAAAAACCAAGGCTGGTGTCAATAAAGATATAGATAGATAAAAGATCAATAGATACAGCATATTCTTCTTCGCCAGTATACCCATAGGTATCTTCCTGATTGTGATAATTTACCGCTCTCCCAGGATACGGGATTTTCTCCTATTTTGATAGGTCCTGAGGCAATAGGATAAATTAACTCGAGTTTATCGCCTTCAAAGGAAGGCATAAATCCTATACTCTCTAGCACGACGTGCGCCATAGAGCCTAAGAGCCCTGAAATACTCACTGCCCGCACCGCCGCTGCCGCACTTCCCACCACCTGGCTCTGATGCGTAAAAAAGCCTCTTCTTGGATAGGTCGCTCCCCAAAAGCCCATGCATAAATCATCCAAAAAGGAACCTGTGGCCGCGCATACAGGCGCGCTGGCTATCGAGGCAATGCTTTTCGGATGCATCGCCTCAAGTATCCCCACGCGCCATTCCAGGAAATCCAGCTCAGTCAGGTATTTGATAAAGGATCCCGTAGGAAGCTTGTCCGGACACTGCGCATCAATAAAGGACATCGCTTCATTCCTAAAAGGAAACTCATATACGTGTACCTCGTTAAACTGCAGGTTCGTTTGTGAGAGGGCTGAAGAATTTGAGCCGCTTGAGACAGGGACGCTTAAGCCTGTAATTTGAGCCGCAAAATTACCTGCCGCCCCTCTGGTAAGCCCGGAGATAACCGGGGACAATGACCCGATTACGGTGTCACCCGGCCTTTTGACCGTCTCGATGAGTAAGACTGGATCCCAATACATAACTATAACCCCTATAACGCCGGGAGGCTTGACACAGAGGCCTATTACCCTAAGATCCAGACAATTCCAGTTCACCAGACCCATGATATCGCTAATTTCCAGGGCATAGATTCTTCCACTAAGAAGAAAGAAAGATAATAGAATGAGACTAAAAACCTTCTTGTATTTCAAGTTCGTCTTCCCTCACCGTGATCAATGCCGGATAAGAGGTAACCCCTAGCGCTTTAACCATTTCATCATTTGCTATTTGAACCGGCTGCCTTATACCCACCCTTTCCTTAAAATCCCTTATGTCATCCAATGACTTGTATTCTATGCATAGGCCGTAATCAAGATTAAGCGTGGGCGCGACCCGCGCGCTCTCCGGGTCATAACAGGAAAAAACGAAAATCTTCACACCCGCTGGTAAGCCCAAGTTTTTCCTAAAACTTGAGCGCCTGGTCGTGGAAGGACCCTCGTGTTTAGGAAGAGCGCTTTTATAGAAAAACTTTATCTCCTTTAGGTTTATGTTTTTCGGAATATTCCTTAATATATATTGCCCGGCATAATCTTTATCAGTTTCCTTAAACTGTACGGGAGAGCTAAAACCGGTTTCACCTAAGTCAATTGTATCTTCTTTGGCATAAGAAGCCGTGAATAGTAGATTCAGGAAAAACAAAACCCACGCTAACCTGACTAGATCTTTATAATAACGCATATCTGTTTTATAGTTTCATTATATAAGCAAGCGCATAATATGGCGGCAGATTATTTGCGCTTGCGATTGAATGACTGTGCGATCCTCCTGAACTGGTACTCCCAGAAAAAGCATGCGTGTGCCACCCCCTTGACGCGTCTCCAGGCCAACCGCTACCTCCCGGGGCGGCATTCCACCCACGATAATCGCCGGAGGTATCTGAACCGGTTCTGCCTGAAAAAGAATGACTGTGGTCTCCCGCCATTCCGGTCATCCCGCTATGATCATGCGTTAGCGCTCCGCCAATGCTTCCTGAATTATAGGAACTACCCGCCCCCACTATAAACCTATCCCTTAAATCAGGCGTACCGTTTGTCCCATCACAAAGCTGCCAGCCAGTAGGTATGGAAGCTATCGTTCCCGACCACATGATAATCGCGCCCGCTGGAAGAGCTTCAGAACCAGGGCTAGGCACAGTGCTAGTGACGGCGTTTAGTAAGATAGAGCTGGTAGGCAGGTCCCTTGCAACAAGATTAGTCCACTCACCTGGCACAGTGGTTGAGACCGTAAAACTATTTTGTGTGGAAGAAACATTATAAGGATCCTGCCATGGATTATTGGCGACCCAGGAAGGATTAAGGTAGCCTAAAGATTGTAAAGCCTGTATGTTGGGAGGCCAAGCGTTATTGGCTACATAATACGAGAGCGCCGCTTGCTGTATCGTCGATATTTCCAAGGCGGTCTTTTCCCCAGCCTTAATCTGTACCTTTTTAATAAAGATAGGAGTAATAGAGCCGGCGAGTACGGCCAATATGGCCATTACAATGCATATCTCGATTAAAGAAAAGCCCTTTTTACTGGTGGTGAAGATATTTCTTCTCATATTTAAGCTTCCAGGTTCTGGTCTCTAATGATTTTGTTACGCTGACTAAATTATTGCTGCCTTGATTTACAATCACAACCTCGCTTCCGCCCATGCTTTTCGCGGTAACCAATCCTTTTGGTAAAACGCACGATACTGAAACCGCTTGATTTCCTCCTGTAACCACATAAGCGTTGCCAAAAGGATTCCGGTCACTTGAACTGGAGCTAAGATATCCGCCTGTTCTTAAGTCCGATAAACTAACCGGCCAAGCTCCATGCTCGCTGTAATATCTTGTGCTTGCGATAGCTATCGAATCCAGCTCTTTAATTACCCTTTCGGCCGAGGCTATCTGCCTTATCTCTTTAGCCGAATGCAATGTTATAGCCAAAAATACGGCCACTATCGCAAGCACAAGACTTAATTCAATTAAGCTGAAAGCCCGTCTACCTAAAACGTCGCCGTCCATGTGTTGGATGCGTAGTTTGTCGCCTGAGCGCTATTGGCAAAGAGAGCCGAAAGCCTTGTCGAACTAGTAGCGCTCACACTGGTTAACGAGATATCCACCCTGCTAGCGTCTGAATTAGCCGCTATAGCGTAATCTCCGCCCCAGGGATTTGAACCCGTAGCGGAAAAGTTAGCCGGTAGATACCCCGCCGTCTGTAATCCGGCAACGGTAATTCCAGTGTAGGTCATGCTGCCGGCAGCAATATAACTTTCCGCGGCCGTCCTTAAGGTTTTGACGGACTCGGCAGCCGCGTGAACCCTGGCGTTTTCCCTCACCCCGGAAGTAACTCCGACGGCCATGAGTAAAAGCGCGACAATGCTAATCACTAATACCAGCTCAATCAGCGTAAAACCGCTTTTCTTTATCATCTTTTTTCACCTCCTCTCTAAAATTTGACGTTACCACCTGCGATGTTTGAAAGATTACTGTAAACCGGCATAATAAACGCCGAGATAAGAAACAGCAAAAGAATCGCGCAGAAGATTAACAACGCCGGCTGGATGAACCCTAAAATGACGCGTATGCGCCTGGAAACCTTATTAAAATAGTACTTTGAAAGACCCTCCAGATACTTATCAAGTGAGCCCATCTCCTCGCCTTTTCTTACCGAATAATAAACGAAGCTTGGAAAGAACGTGTCCTTTTCAAGCGCCTGCCAGAAAGAAAGGCCGCTAGAGATAAAATCCTTGATCTTTGCCACCTTCTTAGCCAAGAACTTATAAGAGGTCGTATCTCCAATCAGGGTAAGGGCATCGATTAGATTTATGCCGTTTCTTTGCAAGACCGCGAGATTGGAGAAAAACGTGCTGAAGGCTATGTCTTTGGTAAGCTCGCCTATCATGGGTATCTTGTAATAATAATCCGCGATCCTCTCCACCTGGCTTGTCTTAAACCTCGAATAAATGAAAATAACGCCTATCGGAAATAGGAAAGAGCTATACCAATAATCTTTCAGGAAATGGCTTAAACCCAAAACTATCCTTGTCGCAAAATAACCGTTAGCCGTTACGGGTAAGAGTGCCTCTAGGTGAGGGATTACTTTAAAGGAAATATAGAACATTATGCCTACAAGCATGCATAATATAACCGCCGGATAAATTACAGAGTTCTTTAGGCTTCGTAAAAACTCCGCCTCTCTGGAGTAATACTGGGACAAGTCCTCCAACACCTGTTCTAGGTTACCGGATTTTTCGCCGACCTTAAGCATGTTCAAAACAAGATGAGGAAAAACTTTCGTCTTCTCGAAAGCCTTTGTCAGGGAAAATCCGCTCGCGAGATCATCCTCGATACTTGACAAGGCTTTGGTCAATAAGGTTTCGGCTGATGATTCCCGCAACGCGAAGACGGCCTCATTTATGGCGATGCCGGTTTTCAACATATTCGCCATGTCTTCAAAAAAGACCGCCAGGTTTTGAGCCTTGACCTTTTTCTTCTCCATACAGGATCCTATTGACCTTAAGATCTCCGGCTCCAAGGAGAGGATATAATAGTTCTTCTCTTTAAGCCTTTGCCTTACCTCAAGCCAATGGCCTTCCTCCACGCCTTTAATTTCGTTACCGGTCTCGGATAAGACGCTGTATCTATAATACATCTATCCAACCACCCTTTCCGCCTCTTGAGGGGATGTTATGCCGTCCTTGACCAGCCTTGCCGCGTCCTGTTGTAAGCTTATAAAACCCTCTTTATTTTTGCGCTTGAATAGATCGAGTTTACCGAGACCGATCATCTCCCGGATCTCCTCGTTAAAACATAAAACCTCAGCAATTACGGTGCGTCCTTTGTAGCCTCCCTGGCAATAAGGACACCCTCTTGCTCTATATAAGCTGATTTCGCTTTCTTCCGCGCCAAGATTGTCTCGAAGAAATTCCGGCAGCGCCTCTTTTTTGAGAGTTACCTTTTTTCTACAGAATACGCAGAGCTTCCTGATGAGCCTCTGCGAGATAACGGCCAGAATACTGTTTGCGATATGGGGAAGTTCTATGCCTAAGTCATGCAGCCGGTAAACGGAATCCACGGCCGTATTGGTATGAAGCGTGGAGAGCACCCTGTGGCCGGTAATGGATGCTCTTATCGCCTCCTTGGCCGTATCCGCGTCTCTTATCTCTCCTATCAGGATGATGTTCGGGTCGTGCCGCAAAAAAGCCCTTGTGGCATGGGCAAAGGTAACCCCCTGTTTTTCGTTAATCTGGACCTGATTTATAAGAGGCATCTTAATTTCCACGGGGTCCTCGATGGTGATGACTTTTGTGGAAAGATTCTTAAGCTGATTCAATATCGCGTAAAGGGTGGTGGTCTTGCCGCTTCCTGTGGGACCGGTAATAATGATGATGCCGTGGGGCTTTTGGGCTACGCGGCTTATAACGTCAAAATGCTCTTTATAAAACCCTAAATTCTCCAAGGTAATCAGGGTCTTCGTTACGTCCAGGAGCCTTAAGACCAGGCAGGGACCAAAGATCGAGGGGATGCACGATACCCTGACGTCCACGGTATGGTTTGAATAGCTATGTTGAAACCTCGCGTCATGGAACTTATAAAAGTCGCTTACGGTGATCTCGGCTTTAGAGAATACCACGTTTATAATGTTATTATGCACCTCCAGGGGGATACAGAACTTAAAATAGAGGATTCCGTCGATCCTAAAACGTATGGTGGATGTCTTTTCCTGGGGCTCGATGTGTATGTCGGTAGCATTCTGGATGATCGCGTCGTCGATGAGCTCATCTAATAACATTTTAAGCTCGTCGCCAACTAAGCCCTCTTCTTTGATAAGGTTTATTTTCCTATCAATCTCTTTTCTTCTCTTCTGGTTGGCAAGGCGGTCCAGGTGGTACCGAATCGCGCTTTCAGATCCCACATAAAACTCTTGTCGCTCAAGGCCAACACTAGCCAGAAGATCGGTCGTCTGCACGTCAAAGGGATACGCGAAGACAAAACTAAGCCCCTTTTTTGTCTCCACCGGTATAAACACCCTGTCCATCAGGATATCCAGCCCTATCTTTTCTATTGCCGGCAGGCTCACCACATATTTTTTGTTGAAATACCTCCAGCCCACCTGTTCGGCCAAGGCCTTTGCTATTTCATCGTCGCTTACGAAGTTATAATACTTTAGAATACGGCCTATTCTTTCGCTTGGCTTGATACTGCCCTGGATCAAAAGGGTGAAATCAAGCTCCTCTTTTGTAATGGCCTTATTTTTAAGCAGGATTGCGCCTATCTTCTGTATGCCCATATTTAATTCATGAAGTTAAGTTTTAACGCCGTTCCGTCAGATTGCCTTAACGTCACGCCTGTCGGTTCTATCTTTTCCACGGTTAATTTCGAGGCTATGGAGTCCCCTTCCTTAAAACTATAGGAGGCGCCTTTCATGATAATCTGGCCTTCCCTTAAATTGTCGCTTATGACCAAGAGCTGTACTTTCATGTCGGAAAAGTCTACGCTCGGCTCTTTCATGTCCTGCGTAAGACCGCCCATAGAAGCCTCTTCCTTCGCGCTTCTAGGCAAGGTTTTGTCAATCTGGTAGATCTCTTTTTCCGCTTCTTTCTTCTTCAAAAGCAAAGTGCTTTTTTCAAGGTCGAGTTTTATTACCTCAAGCTCTTTTTGCTTATTTTGAAGCACTTCTCTATATGCCCTCATCCTCGCAAGGTCTTTATCCGAATCGTCATCCTGTAATGGCTCCGATAAAGCTGTTTCCCCGAGTCTCTCAACGGCTCTCTCTTTTGGAGCGCTTATCTCTTGCGTAGCGGGCTTTTCTTTAAGCTTGATGCTTTCTATGGCCAGGACGTTATCTTCAGAGTACGCGTACTTAACTAAAAAGATAGTTACAAAAAATAACGACGCGAATAAAATTTTTCTCATCTTTCCCTCCCTTTCCTTTTAAGGTCCGTAAAGCCGCATGGTTAAGTTAAGGACGTCCTTTTCTATTCGTAGGCCTAAAATCTCGATGGGTTTATTTTTTATTACTTTATGAATTACCTCGAATAAATACATATCCAGCGAATCTTTTACGCCAATCTGGCACAGGATATCGACATACCTTATCCCTTTATATTCTGACGGCCTAAAGAACTCCTCCGTATTCACAAGGTCTCTTGCCTCGATAACTTTTATTTCGGAATCCGTATGGTAGTAAAAAGAGATCTCTTTTATGTCGTTAAATACCTCCAGACAGAATTTGTCTAAAGGAAGGCTCTTTCCGTCTTTGTACTTGTCCAGGCTTACGGATTCCGCTTTAAGCGCGGCGCCTATCTTTTCAGCGTTTTTTATCCGACTCTTTTGCGCGTGCGTGTCTAAGGTTAATCTCCAAATCCCAAAAGACGCGGCCAAAATTACTACCAGAAAAAATGAGGTTATTATTCTCATAGGCCTCCTCAAGCGAGAGGACTTATCCGGCTCTCCAATAAGCCGGATCAAGCCCCCTCGCGTTTTTTAACGCTCTTATTGCTTATGCTCGGCCTGGGCGCCCGGAGAAACGGCTGTCTTGTTTTCTTTGGAGAGATAATTGATCTTGTCGTTATCCAGGAATACGCAGAGATCATCCTGTCCCTTCTTTGACCAGGACCCCCTTACGGGAATCCCTCCGATCTTCCCCACAAAATACTCGTTATGCTGTTTACTTACGCGGCGCGTGAGTTTTCCGATGATAAATGACATCTGGCTTCACCTCCTTCTTTTGCGGCATCAATGCCCTTTTTAGAATATATCCAAGACCACCCTTATAGCCGGCCTGCCCTTCACAAGAATGTTTTCTATTCGCGCCCCTTTAAAAGCGCGCGGTAGCGAAAGAGAGCCGATGGGCTCATCATATGAATCCTGAAACACTATCGCCTCAAACCTGTAAGAACCGGATACGCCCCTTACGGTTATCGACTCTACTTTGTATTCGGAAGGCAGCGCTTCAATAAAAGAACTGACGAAATAAGGAAGGTCTATTTTTTTCTTATGCCTTAGGATATCCTTATATTTTGCCCCATAAGCGCGTCTTAACGCGTCATTTTGAGAGGCCTCCTCAAGCCGTAGCTCTTTCAGGCGCTGTAAGGCGTTCTTATTGACGCTGAAACTTCCCAAAAGCATGATCAGAAACGCCGCGAGAACGGCCGATATCATCCCAAAACTAACCATCCGCTTTTTGAATACTTTGAGTTTTCTTAAACGGATGAACTGCTCAGGAAGTAGATAATGCATGGAGAACTTGCCCTGGCGTAATCCCTTTAGCGCCGGATACGGATCGGGAAGATAAACGACGTTCTCTCTTGAATCCAGGCCGCTTGATACGATCTCCTCCATGATCTCTTTGGAGTTCGTTGCGAGAAGGAAGCTGACTTCTTTTTCTTCCTTGTTCAGGGCTTTATAGTTCTCCTGGGATCTGGTCACTTCCGAGACGACGCGGCGTGTTACAACCGATAAGCGCCTGGGAGTGGTGAATATGGAACTATTAAATATCGTGAGCAGCACCTGATTACCCATGTGATCCAGGAAGACTATTCTTTTTTTCTCCCTTAAGAGGTTATTTGCCTTTAGGAATTCCCTTAAGGCGACGCCGTAGGGGACCACAAGCCGGACGTTCTCGAAACCCAGGCACTTGTAGATTTCGTTGATTTTGGATTTTTCAATCGCGATGACCTGGAATAAATTGGGCGCTATCCGTTCCGACTGCGTGACGTACTCTCCGGTGAAGCTCGAGGCAAGAAGATCGTCTTTCTTGGAAGGCAACTTTTCCGGAGCGACTACCTGTTTCTCTAGGGTATCTATCACCGCGACTTTAAATTCCTTGTCTGGACCCGCAAGAACGGTATTCATCTTATCCTTGGGCACGATGCCGCCAGATCCTTCAGCCTCGTAATAAATATCGTTATCAAAGATTAGGTGGTTCATTTTTGTAATATCTTTGGGGTTATGAAAATCACAAGTTCCGTCCGCATCGAACTTTTACTTTTATATTCAAAAAGGCCTCCTATCAGGGGAAGTTTCCGCAGTATGGGAATGCCTTCTTCGCTTTTGTTATTATTTGAGGTAATGAGACCACCTACAGCGATGGTTTCGCCGTCCTTTATCTTAACCAGCGTGTGCATGGATTTGGTAGACGTTTTGGGCGCCTCGATGGTAACGCCTTGCCCCATGTTAATGCTTCGTAGTTTATCTAGTGTCGTCACCACAGGGGTAAGCTGCACCAATATCTCGTCATTAAGGATGCTTGCCATAAGCCTTAAAGTCACTCCCTCCTGCACCTGATCAGTGGTGGCGCTTGTCGTGGCAAGGCCGGCCTGCGTGGTCGTAGTGGTGGTGTTGGCGACGAAGCTCGTCACGGTTCCCACCTGAACCACGGCCGATTGGTTATTAAGAAGCATTATCTTTGGCTGGGAAATCACCTCCACCTTGCCTTGGGCCTGAAGCGCTTTAATTAAAGCGGCTATGCCGCTTGAAGACGCACCCGAGTCTTCATTCGGTCCTTGAGCGGTTAGGGTAAAAAAGCTTGGAGAGATGAGATTCTGCGTCCCGAAATTAGAAGAAAGGCTTAAGGACTTTATGCTGCCTAATTTATTATAAATGGCGCTCCAGTCTATGCCGTAACTAAATTCATTGGATAAGGTGACCTCAAGGATCTTTACCTCGGCCAGGATCTGCTTACCTGTCTCGCGGTTTACAAGACTTATGTATCTCGATATCTTGTCCAGCGCATACGGGTTATCCGTTACCATGACGAGCCCCGCGACCTTGTTAAAGGAGTACTTGCCTTTCGGTGATATCATCCGGCTTAAGTTCGTCTCTATATCGCGCCAGAAGGAAACTGATTCCTCCTTGGTCTCCACAAAAACCCTTGCCCCTATTTTTATATTCATGTTGGAGTTGTTGTTATTAACGCCGGATGTGGTAAGCGCGTCCGGCCTTGTCCATGATTCGTTACTGACCGTGTCAGAAAAGGTCTGGGTATTCGGCGGCAGATTAAGCTTAAAGGTCCTTGTCTCTTTGGATAAGATAACCAGGTCGTTATCCTTCACCTTAAAACCGTAGGATAGAGGGAAAAGAACCGTGTTTAACGCCCGCCACACGCTCACGTCCTGGGCGTCGACTGACACAAGGATGTTTGAATCAACCTCGGGATCGTAGACAACATTACATCCGGTCACCTGGGCCATCTTATTAAGAATGGTATTTAGGTTTACGCCCGAGGCGCGCAGGGTAATCTTTTTATCAAAGACCTGCGGCAGTTTTGGCTTATAGTCAGCGCTCTTATCCTCAAATTCCGATGGGTTTTGAGTCAGTTTTTCCTGGGATACGTCAACTTTCGGTTTTAGAGCCTCACTCCACTCATTGATGAGGATTTTTGTCTTCGCTTCCTGGCTTATCGCAAATAAATGATTGGGGCAAAACAGTAATATCCCCGATACTAAAATCAAGATACTTGAGCGCATAATTCTCCTCCTCCCTTTTGTCTTTGCCCTTGGGGCAACGTATGGGGTAAGTAAATGTGCTACGCCACTCGGCTGGCGTAATCACCACCGGTTCATTATGTTCCGGTATAAAAAGACCGTTTTTGATATGGGCCGGGATACGCACGTCCTGGACGATAGGACTTTCCCAGTAAAAATAAGGAAAATCGTTGCCGTGAAAATTTTTAGCGAAATCCGATATATTCTCCTTCGCCCCTAAACGATATCCTTCTTCAAAGGTCGTGTCTTTCTTGCTCAAAGTGGAGCAGCTGGACATCAGCAGGGCGAGACAAACCACAAAAAATGTCTTAATGTAAACCATGGGGACGCTCCTTCGCGCAGTCTTTCAGCGCTTCTAAATATTTACCCTCGAATCTTTGGATTCTTTCCTCCAGATAATCGTTTTCCTTGGCGTCACTTGTGGCGAGCCAGTAAAGGAAAGGGTCGGGCACAAGTCTTATTACGCCGCGGGATGAGTCGGAGATTATGAGGCTTTCGGAGAATTTTCCTTTCTGGGTCTCCACGGATTTTAACAGCTCTATCTCCTTTTCTGTCAAGGAGGCGAAGGCCTTTAAGGAATCGATGACGTTGGGCTCCTGCTTCAGGAAAACCTTGTTCGCGGCGTTCGCCTGTATGGCGATGCCGCAGGCGTTTCCCACCAGATCCGATATCTCCTGCGTGATCGCTACCGCGGAACAATTGTACTTGCGATAGGTCTTGAAGGAATTGGTGATGAATTCCGCGGTATTCTTCAGTTTTAAAAGGCTCCACGCCTCGTCAATAAGAAGGAATTTGCGCTTTGGTTTCATGTCGGGTTGCGAAACGAAATTCGTGATAAAATACATGATGTTGAGCAAAACCACGAGCTGCAGGTCCGCGTGAGCGCTCAGATTCCCCATCTCGAATACCGTAAACTTTTTCCCGAGGTTAAATTGATTGGCTCCGTCAAAAAATCTCCCAAACTGCCCCTCTTTCGTGAACGCCCTCAGCTTTAAGGCAAGCTTTATCCCTATGTTCTCGCCCAGCCCCAAGCTTCTATTGCATACTCGGCTATTGAGCTTCTCGACAACGTCGGACAACGTCACTTCCCTCTCCTTATTTTTCCTGTCCTCATAACTGGCGGCTATCGCCTTTTGAAGGACCCCCGCCTCTTCCCTATAGAGCCGCTCCCTCTCGTCTCCTCCCGAAGCCATTTCCGAAAGAACGTTCACCAAAAATGACGTGCGCTCGCTATCCGGCTCTTTTAAAAAAGGATTTATGGTCACCGGATTATTCAGATCAAACCTCACGTACTGGCCTCCCAGAAGAGAGCAGAGTTTTTTGTAGGAATCGCCCTTGTCCAGGACGAAGAAATGCGCGCCACACCTGGCGTTCTGCAGGATAAAGTCATTGACGAAGAAGCTTTTGCCTGAGCCCGATGCTCCGACGATGATCGCGTGCGGGTTGGTATTGGAGTCGAAGAAATCCCAGAATACGGTCTCGCCTCTTCTATTTAGATACGCTTGAGCGGGTGTCTGGGTCCCTTTAACCGGTCCGTACAAAGGCAGCATGTCGGCTAAATTGCCGGAGATCATGCGCTTGGTGCGCTTCACGAAGGTCTCGTAATAATGGTCAAAACATAACGGAAGGCATGACAAAAACAAGGAACATGCGATCATCTCCTCTTTCAAGCCCTCGATTCCTAAGCGCGAGAGCGCGTTTAAGATATTGGCGGTGGACCTCTCGCATTCTTCGGGATCATTTCCAGAGACGATAAAATGAATCCTCGGGTAGGCTATCTTGTGGCCGGAAGAGAAGGTTTCTCTTATTACTGAGTCCAGTTCTTCTTTTTTCTCCTGCGCCTCAACCGACTTATCGCCGAACATGTTAAAGCGCTGCGTGAAGGCGAACGCCTTTTGCATCTTTATTCTTTTTACGGCCTCCTCCTGGTTCGGGACGTAAAAGTTAATCACCATGATAAAATCCTTCATCAAATCCAGCATGGAGAATCTCGTTCCCTTCATTATCTCGGCGGTAAACATGCCTGTCTCCGTGGCAAGAGGCAGTTCTTTCAAGGTAACGACCTTAAAGACAGATCCTTCGAATTCAAATCCTTCCGGCGAGGCCTTAGGGCAAGAGTATAAAATCTGCTCTATCATGGGTTCATCGGTCCTAAAAGACGGCGTAGGCAGCGTCCTTGCTCGTTTGGGGTTAAGCAGCTTATAGAGAAACTTAAAAAGGGCTTCTTCGCCCACTCTTTTATATTTGATTTCGCAGGCCTTAAAGACGCCTTCGGCCACCTCAGAGAATCTGGAAAGGCTCTGAGAGTTAACAAGAAAACTTTCGGCTATTCTTTCCTTCATCCTGTTTTTTCCTAAAAAATAAGATTGAAGCCTGTCTTTAGCGTCTATATGCAGCCACGAAGGGACATACCTCATTGTGAAGAAACAGCGTATCCTCTTTGACGAATAGGGACCGGTATGAGTGTCAAAAAATCCTCTCTTTCCGCGATTCAGGTGATCAATTCTACTCCTGGAACAGGCGTTAATTATCTCGTTATCGCAAACATCGGAAAAATCCAGGTACTCACGCAGCCTCTCGTCAAAATCATCATCCGAGATGAGAATAAACTGGCAGCTCACGAGCTCTTCCGGAAGCCGGATGATGATGCCTTCAATTAGCTGAGAAAGCTCATCTAAATGCGAGGCGGATTTCGTCTCGGCCTCGAGTAAGGATATCTCCCAGACCTGTCCTAAAGAGCCGTCCTTAAGAACGTAGAGGCCGTTTTCATGGCTAAAATAAGGTAAGAGCTCCGTAAACGACCTGCCTTCCTCAAAAAAAGATTCCATCTGTTTGGTCTTCATCATTTCTTATTAATTTCCTTATAGGGAACTATTAAAGGGATCCTTACTTTATCGCTATCTTTAGCGTCAATAAACCATCCTGACTCTTTTACCACGATGTATACCCAATGCCCGGCCACCAAGGTATTGGGATCATTTTTTGACTTGTGCGGCGGTATCCATACCATGCGCACGTCGGCCGGCTCTACCACAGGCACATAAGGCTTGACATAGCCAAAACCCTGGTTAATCTTGAAGTTCTCCCTGATATAATCGGCCGTGTCGGCTCTGCCGGCGGATACGGCATCAAGATACGTATCCACCACCTTACTTTGGCCATCCTTAAGCGCTTGTCTGGATACGGCGCAGCCGCTAGTTGTCAATATAATCGAAATTATCAAGGTTAACTTCCAGACCTTCAATTTCCACTCCTTTCTGAACGACGAAGACCGCTTTCTTCCCTGATCCGATTCTTACGGCGGGGATCATCATATCCAATTGTTTTTGATAATATCCGGACATCCCTTCGGCGCTTTTGGCCAGACCTGAGAATATGGCATACCGCCCGGTGTTGCCCGTAACGTTCCTCGAGGTCTGACCGTAGGCGCCGACAACGGCGGAGGTCTCTGCCTGAGAGAGCGCCTCGGCTCCCCCCGCAAGAAACCCGGACAGAAAATCCAAACCCATCTGACGACCTGTATTATAAATAACCTCTCCTTGGATACCCAGGTGCCCGTCATCATCAGCCAGATACCCTAAATTCGCTTCATGCTCGAAGACTCTTCCATCCGGCAATACTGTCGAAAAACTCACTATCTGAATGATCGCCCTTTTTGAAACGACGTCTCCTATGGCCTTGCCGATGGCAAAAGCCCCTTTTAAAGGGATCTTGGTGTTATTCGGGCCGTAAAAGGCCTCGTCAACGCTGATTAATACCGGAAGGGGGTTATTTTCGTCTGCTGGGGCATACACGCCGGTAAGAAGAGTGCATCTGACAAAGCTTCCCAAAGGAAGATAGGCGGACTTACTTTTAAGTTGTTTTTTCTCAAGGTCGATTTCACCGACCTTGGCCATCTCCAAACTCACTACCTGCATGGCTGGCTGAAGGCCGATAAGCGCTTCTTCGCCGGATCCGGCGCCCTGAGCTCGTAAAGCGCCTCTTTTTGCCAAAGCGCCACCCTCTCCTATTCTTTCCGCCACCCTCTTATCAAGGTCGATGATGATTTTACTTATGTCAGATGCGTTTTTGCGTAAGTCCAAAGCCTCTTTTTCAAGCGTCACCATGCGCCCATTTATAGTTTCAAACTTTGACGCGATGTCGTAATACTGCCTCTCGATGCGCGAGACGTAAGACTTCGTGTCAACTTTTCCCATGAGGACGCCGACGTCCTTATCCCCATCCTGTTTGAAGGCCTTTTTATCCTCACCGGTTTTTAGGCTTTTTCTCAATTTCGCTGTCTCCTCGCCTCCCGTAAATACCAAAAATGCAAGAGTAGCCACAAGAGAGACTATTATCACAAGAGATCGCACGGGGTTACTGCGGAAGCCCTGCAAAAGCCTGTTAACCAATGGAATTTTATCAAACGGCATCTTCATCGATTCGTTCCCTCTACAACCATGTAGGCCTTTGTGTAGTAGCCAAGAGTCTTTTTCTTAATATCGCGAGGCCTTGCCTCCAATGTCTGGCTCTTAACGCTTATCGCTAAAAGACCGGGCAGTTCTACGTGCTCTATGGGTACGACTATCGGCTTATATGTGAGATTCTCAAAAGTCAAGACAATAGCCTTTACCCCTCCCTGAAGCTCATAAATCTTATCCATTACTATGCGCATCTTGCCGTCGTTAAATATCTCCTGGTCAGGCACCTTTGAGCTGACCACTCCCTTGAAGGGCTTATCATTTATAAGAGCTTTCATTAGTTCAATGGTGTTTACCATCCCTTTATCTTGCTCATTCTTCTTGCCTTCAGCCGGTCTTTTAATCCTTACGTGGCTAAGAGCCTTCTCCTCGCCTACGGCTAGATGCAAGCTATAGGAAAAATTATCCTGGGTCACGACATGTATCGATGACTCAAAATTCTCTCTTGCCAGAAAAAACATCCTATTTCCCATGGTCTCGATCTGCAGTAATTGACTTGGGACGCTTTTCGTGACGTTCGCGATATTAGCCGGAAACTCCGCCTCCGTGATCATATCCGCCTTCAATCTTAAGTGGACAACGTCACTACTTCGATGGTCCTCGACTGAAGGGTAACCGTCTTTCGCCAAAAACATCCCTAAAAAAGCTGCCAGGATCAAAAAACTTTTAAGCATCTTCATTTCGTCTCTACCTCCTCCTGTTTTACCCCCGCGACGACGAGGCCGTATGGGTTGGTTTCAATGGGCGGTCTTTTCTTTAGCGTGATCGTGTAACGCAAGATCCTTGAGTCAAGTCTTTCTTTTCCCATGTAAAGAGCCTTTTCGCCCGTTAACGTCACTTTATAGTCCGCTCCTACTTCCGTAAGTTCCGGCTCCTGATTCAAGGAAAATAACGACGAAATATTGTCGCGCGCGACACGCGACATCTCATCATCAAGATCAGCCTTGGTCCTTGAAAGGAGCTCCGGCGCCATGTAGCGCATCGCTCTTTCGTAGGTATCCTTAACCGTGGCGGGCGTGAAGTTATTGCGATTTAAGAGCCAGTTTGAGGCGAAGCCGCAAGCCACTGCCTTGTCTATGCGGTTTGGATAGGCGATGCCTGCATCCATGGCGCCCGGTATGTAATAAATTGCCTGTTGTCTCGTGGACACCTTGAATATCGTAAACGATAAAGCGACGCAAAGGGCTATCACGGCATAGAGGGTAATGCCCAGGAATGCGGAGGTCTTTTCCGCGCTTGCCCATTTCTCAACGAAAGTACCGCGTTTTGTTCTTAAGCTATTCTTCTCATCCATGGCTTTACCTCATTACTGACCACACAAGAGAAACCACCCAGCCTAGACCGCTCCAGCCCAAAAGAAGGTTCAATAAAAATATCGCAATCCTATTCTTGTGCTGCCTTAAAAACGCGATTAAGGCCGGCAGGAAATAAAAAGCGAAGATTAAAACAACCAAAGACAGCTCCGATAAGGAAAAACCCTGCATCTGCATTTTCTCTATCTCTCCTTTGTAAAGACCGAATACCGCTTCACTATTCTCGGCGGGTCAACCAGACCCTTTATCCTCAACCCATACTTATAAAAAAGGTGCGTAATATAGCCCTGGGGCTTGCCTCGCTTTAATAACCTTAAAAACATCCAGCCTCCGAAGAAAACAATGCCTGCGTAAAAGGTATCGAAGAATAGGATCATGGATCCGCTGGCCAAAGCCAGTATCCCTATGTCTTCCGGCTCAAGGCCGAAAATAAGCAAAGGTTTATCGATGGTGCGAGCGCACTTTCTCATTATTATTTAAACAGCCCTTCCAGAATCTTTGGTATGAACATCAATATCATAAAACCAAAGCCGCAGGCGATGGCAACGCCCTGCTTCCCGTTTAAAAGCGCGATAACGCCCCCTATAAGCAAAAGCGCGCCTAAGATTTTTGACACGGGGCCAGTGAGGATGTTGATAATGAAATTGGCGAAATCCCCCACCACCTGCTGAGCCTGACCGGTGTCGATACTAGCATAAACAAAAGGGGTGATAAGCGTGAGACCCTCCAACGCAAGGCAAAATATCGCAAGCAACTTTAACGCAAGGTTTTTCCTGTTAATCCCTCTTAACATACATCCTGCCTCCCCTCTGGTTATCAAACCGCTACTTTTGGGTCGTACTCAAAAGACGTCGCTATAAGCCTGTTTCTTTCCCTTTTATCAAACAAGAACTCATGATTCGCTATCACCGCGAGCTTTCCCCTTGAAAAAATAATTGACTTACTGAATGGCAGCCTTAAAAACACGTTCTCCGAAACGTAGTTTTTGAGGCTGGTATGGATACTGCCCTGGGCCGATCTCAACCCGTCAAGCTTCGCCCCCTCGGCATGCCTATTCATCGTGTCGACCTGAATTATGTTCTTGTCCTGATATGCGGTCTCGCCCGTCTTCTCCGACCAGAATCTCGCATCCAGTGGATCCTCCTGCATAAAGATGACCTTGGTCGCGGTATTGGTAAAAACCGCGTTCTCAAACGCCTGAGACACGCTGGAGAGATTTCCCCGCGACTGGTTGGATAGAACAAGGCAGAAGTTGGCGCTCCTTACCTTGGAAATGACGTCCACAAAATGCGAGCAGGAAAGGTTCTGGAACTCGTCGATGAAGATAAAATAAGGGATGTCGGTTTCCTTTCTGGAAACAGCCTGACTTTTAATGTCGATTATGAGCATCCTGCCCAAAGCCTCGGCAAGTCTCGTATTAACCTGGCTCTTAAGAGCGAAAAACGCTACGTCGCCGTCCTTGATCACTTTCGCCAGGTCAAGGTCGCTACGATTTATAACTTCTATCCCAGCGATCCATGAGATAGCGGCCAGTAAGCCCTTAATCTCCTGTTTACTTACGTCCAGCGAACCAAGAAAATGCGGATCCTCTAAGGCGTCCCTCACCGAAAGGAAATTCACGTCTTTTTTCTCCTGTACCATTCCTTTCAATAACTCGACGAAGGTCATGGCCTGGACATTGGAATAAAATCCCGCCGGTCCGTGGTAAATCAGCTCAAGAGCGGTCATTATCCTATCTACCTTGGAGTGGACATCCCCGGAGGATAGCGGATTATAGCCGATTGACCGCTCATCGGGATCAATGCTGAAATAGTGAAACTTCTTCTTATTTTCCTTTGCTTTCTCCTGAACGTATTTTTTAAAGACCTCATCCCCCTTAAAGTCTATGAAGCAGCCGCCCCTTCCTTTATCAATGGCCTGCCTAGTTAAAGGAAGTATCACTAAAGAAGTCTTTCCGCTCCCCGTGGGGCCTAATACATGCAGGTGATGCGTAAACACGTTCTCATCCACGACGACATCGCGCCTTTCATCGTTTAGGCCTAAGAAATATTTGTCCGTACGGGCGTATTGTTTCAATTTCTTGTTGATGTCGTAGCGTACTTTTTTAAATTTGACATTTTCGATCGAGAGCTCGCGTCTTTTTTGGACATCCTTATCAATTTTTAAGAAATCCTCCATCTCGCGCTTTTTGCGCGGCAGTATGTGCTTTACCAGATACACCACTCCCAGGATCCCGAAAGAGATGATCGATAAACCAAAAGCAACGACTAAAAATAGCCTGCCCTCTTTCAATATAAAGCCGTTCCAGAAGCTCCAGCGGATAACCTCCCAGCTCTCGTTACTTAAGGCTAGATTTGGATCGTGAAAGCCTATTCTGGCGAACCAATAGCTGAAGACCCAGCACAGGTAATACACCCATAGAAAGAAGCTCCTTGAGGCCAAAGCGATAAATAAAATTACTATTCCTACCAAGCCCAATACGTCATAGGGGGCGAGATTTTCGGTAAAGACGTTACCCATCGCCTTGGATAAAAGCACTGTCTCAGAATAAGCCCAGGGGTACTTCTCTTGCAGCCTCGCGAGGAATAGGTAGGGTTTTAACCTTTCCATGTCTTTAGTTCTGCCCGTTACCTTAAGAAAGTCGTTAAGCTGGCTCGCTGAAAGGCTTCCCAGGCTACGCTCTGGATTCTTAAGCTCATGTAGAATAGCCCGGGAGTAGTCTCCGGTTAAGGTAAATGTCTTCTTAAGGCCGAAGCCATTGCCTAAAGGCGGAAAATCGAAATTCCAGGGACCGGGAATCTCAAAATAGCCTGTTATTTTTAAACAGGTTGAGCCTTCCCCCGCCTTTCCGACCTCTTCTATCGGCGAAACCGCCGCCAGAGCACTTGATCCTAATATATCCTTAAGGGAAGCGCCAAGTAGACTCGTCTTTATTACAACGGGAATATCCGGATAGGGTCCGAAGAAGGCGCTCGTCTTTCCATAATTGAGGCCAACGTACCAGCCAAAACCCATGTAAATAAGTGGAAGTAAAAGTAATATCCTTATAAACAGCTTCTTTATGCTAAAAACCTCTTTCATAGATTAACCTTTCTTTAATAGGGCAAACGCGTCCTCTAGATGCCTCGACTCCCCCTCATAAAAACACATCCCATGCTCAAGCATCCCTATATCCGTTACCATAAACCTTCTATTGAAAAATTCGGGAGAAAGGTTGAAAAGCCGCAGTTTTAACCCTTCGTACTGGGGCCTGGAAAATGCCACTATTAAGACAGCATCGTACCTTGCGATCTTTTCGATATCGTAGCGGTACATCGTAACAAGGCTCTTTAGGACGGCCAGCTTCTTATAACGGCTTTCGACTTCCAAGGCTACTTTTACGCCGTCCGGAAGGATCGCGAGAGCGTCGGGTATCTTTTCTCTTCTTTTCTTATCCATCCTCAAGACCCACTCGGATATCCATTCTTTAATATCCAGGTGGCTTTTCAGCAGGAAATAAACATCTATCAGGATATTGTGGTGAATGAAGGTATTTAAGCCCGCGAGACTCTTCTCAAAATGATAATGTTCAACAAGGGCCTCCTCACTATAAAGCAGGTCTTTTCCTTTTTGCGTAAGGTAGTAGATTTTGGTCCTAAAGGTGGGCTCATAGTAGTTATTCAGGTAGCCGTATTTTAACGAGTAAGCGACCAGTCTACGCGAATAAGATAGGTTCATTATTAACTGTATAAAGGTGTGCATCTGTTTTAGAGTTGCGTATCTAAAATTAAACATAAAGCCGGCTAAAAGCTTAATTCTCTTGAGTTGTTCCTCCTGCATAAGTCTTCCTTTTTTCATGATGTTACCTTTCCATTCCCGCCCTTATTCGCGGATGGGTTTGTGGGGGAGGGGCTCTTAAAGTGATTTTGTTTCTCCTCGAGCGTGCGGTAGCCTTCGAGAGGGTTGTTGACGAAATAACATGAAAGCATACCGCGCGCGGATAGACATAACCGCTTGGG
>Ga0105164_10000404_pt1 | contig 31168 bp, 27 predicted proteins | sample VDWuncwatermetaG_FD_89674 | JGI IMG/M metagenome (GOLD analysis project Ga0105164, IMG submission 89674) | Wastewater microbial communities from Netherlands to study Microbial Dark Matter (Phase II) - VDW unchlorinated drinking water | ecosystem: Environmental > Aquatic > Freshwater > Drinking...
ATTGGGGGACTTGCCAGCGGGGCTGTGGAAGCGGGTGAGAATTTCCTCTTTTTTAATGACGAAGTGATCCGTGAGGGGGCGGTCGGGGTGGCCCTGGCAGGGGATATCTCCCTCGAAACAATTGTCTCGCAGGGTTGCCGTCCGATCGGGGAGCGGTATGTCGTCACGAAGGCGGAAGAGAATGCCATCCTGGAAGTTGCGGGAAAGCCGCCGATTGAACTTTTGGGACAACTTTTTGCGACCCTTCCTCTCAGAGATCGCATTCTCGCGCAACATTCTCTTTTCTTGGGAATCGTGATGGATGAGATGAAGCCCGAATTCAAACGGGGGGATTTTCTCATTCGGAATATTATCGGTGCGGATCCGGCCACCGGTGCGCTCATGATCGGTGACCGGGTGATGACCGGTCAGACGGTTCAATTCCATCTTCGGGATGCAAAGACTTCTGAGGAAGACCTTCGCACACTTCTTGAGGAGCATGTCCCTTCTTTCAAGACGCATCCTCCTGCAGGGATGCTCCTTTTCAGTTGTCAGGGCCGCGGGCAGGGACTCTATGGAAGGCCGAATCACGATATCCAGATGATCCGGTCCGTGGCCGGAGAGTCCGCCATTGCAGGATTTTTCTGCAACGGCGAGATCGGGCCGGTCGGAGGGAAAACGTATCTTCATGGCTACACGTCGAGTCTCGGTATTTTTAGAGAAAAGCAAAGGAAAGAAGGAGGGGGAACATGAAGCGATGCTTGAAGCGGGTGGGCTATTTGATGATCTCATTTTTCTTCGGAGTCACCTGTCTCGCCGTCTCGGCAGACCAAGGTGGAATGCCGAAAAGAGTTAGAACGGAAATGGAAGCGAGACAAGAGAGAGAGAAGGCGGAGAAAGAAGCGCGGATGACACCCGAAGAAAAAGTAAGGCAGGAGGAAGCCGTCGCGCGCCGCAGGGCCTTTTTCAAAAGACGTTTGGTGGACCCTATCGCAAAACTCAAAAAAATTAGTTTCCAGAGGCCTTCAAGAAGACATGATATGACTCCAGAAACCAGGGAAGAGGCCGCCGCACGCCGCAGGGCCGTATGGAATCAAAGACTCGGGAAACTCCTTCCCGGCATGCCTCACCGGAGTGGTGCCGATTCCACACCCGGGCAGATGGTGAAATAGCTTATTTTATGATATGATATGAGGTTGTGAACGAGATAAACGGTCCTTACCGTCCCACCTGGATCGAAATCGATCTGGATGCCATTGCCCAAAACTACGACATTCTCCGCAAAAGACTCCGTCCGCAGACAAAAGTTTTGGTTCCGATCAAAGCGAATGCGTATGGCCATGGCGCATTTGAAGTGGCAAGGACCCTTGAGGCAAAAGGGGTCGCTTTTTTTGGGGTGGCGAGTATCGATGAGGGGGTGGCTCTTCGCCGGAAAGGGGTCCGTTCTCCTCTTCTTGTCTTGAATGCCATTCTGCAGTCGGAAATCCCCGCCGTCTTCGAGCAGGACCTCACCCAGACGGTCTGTAGCGAAGCGTTCGCGTTACGGCTCAATCAAGAGGCGGCCCGACGGAAAAAAAGGATACCGGTTCACCTGAAGATCGACACCGGGATGGGAAGGCTCGGGGTCTGGCATGAAGAAGCGCTCGCGTTTGCCCGTTTTGTGAGAGGATGCGAGCATCTTTTCGTGGAAGGTCTTTATACCCATCTGGCCCATGCCGATGGTTCTGATCCCTCCGTTACCCGTGTCCAGATCCGTTGTTTTAAAGAACTTGTGCAAATTCTCCGGGAGGAGGAACTTCTCCCCCCGCTCGTTCATCTTGCAAATTCTGCAGGAGTGCTCCATTTCTCCGGGTCCCATTTTAACCTCGTCCGACCGGGCCTTGCGATCTATGGCATTCATCCTTTCTATGAAAAGGGCGGTCGACTTTCCCCGGGATTAAAACCGGCGCTCACTCTTAAAACGAGAATCGTCTATCTCAAGAAGACCCCCAAAGGGAGAAAGATCGGTTACGGGGGGACCTATACGACAAAAAAAGAGACGGTGATCGCAACCCTCCCGATCGGGTATGCCGATGGGTATAACCGGCTCCTGTCGAATCAAGGAAAGGTCCTGATCAGGGGGCGGAAACTTCCGATCGCCGGCCGGATCTGTATGGACCAATCCATGGTGGACGGAGGGGTTTTCCCTGATCTTGAGGTGGGGGAGGAGGTGGTTCTGATCGGCCGACAAGGGGAGGAAAGAATCAAGATAGAAGAAATTGCAACACTATGCAGTACAATACCTTATGAAATTCTTTGTGGTCTATCCAGTAGAGTCCCTCGCATTCACCTCAACGGGCCTAAATCCTTCGCGCCTTTCGCCTCACCCCTCAACGTTGTTGAAAAAGTTGACAGGTAGCCTCAGACCCTCTATAATAAAAGGTTTACGAGGTCCCCTATGACAAAACTGACCGGTGCAAAGATCCTTATTGAGTGCTTAAAGAAAGAGGGGGTGGATGTCGTTTTCGGGATCCCTGGCGGGGCGAATCTCCCTACCTTTGATGCCCTTTTTGATTCTTCCATCAAAGTGATCATGACCCGTCATGAACAGGGGGCCGCCCATATGGCGGACGGCTATGCCCGCGCCACTGGAAAAGTGGGAGTTTGTCTCGCCACTTCGGGGCCGGGGGCCACGAATCTCGTGACCGGGATTGCCACCGCTTTTATGGATTCGATTCCGATCGTGGCCATTACCGGACAAGTTCGAACCTATATGATCGGGAACGACGCCTTTCAAGAGGCGGATACGATGGGGATCACCCGGCCGATTACAAAACATAGTTATCTTGTAAAAGATGTGAAGGACCTTGCCCGTGTGATCCGTGAATCTTTCTTTATTGCCGCCACAGGTCGACCGGGGCCGGTTCTTATCGATTTTCCGGTCGATGTGAGTCTTGCGGAAACAGAATTTGTTTATCCGAAAGAGGTGAACATCCGCGGATACAAACCGACACTTCAGGGCCATGCCGGACAGGTGAAGAAGGCGGCGGAGGCGATCAAACAGGCGAAACACCCGATCCTGTATGCCGGGGGTGGGGTGATTGCATCCGGCGCTGCGGCGGAACTGACGGAACTTGCACGAAAGGCGAAGATTCCGGTGACGACCACACTTTTGGGTCTGGGCGCTTTTCCGGAATCGCATCCTCTTTCTTTGGGAATGCTCGGGATGCATGGATTTGAATATACCAATTACGCCGTGGCGGAATCCGATCTCCTCATCGCCGTCGGTGCCCGTTTTGATGACCGAGTGACCGGAAAGGTGGATGAATTTGCCAAGAAGGCGAAGAAGATTCAGATCGACGTCGACCCTTCTCAGATTTCGAAAACGGTTCCCATCGACATCCCGATCGTGGGAGACGTGAAGGCGACCCTCAAGGAATTGAATCAGATCGTGGAGGGCGGGGAGACGAACGGTTGGCTCAAACAGATCGAAGAATGGAAAAAGAAATATCCGCTCGTGTATAAAGAAAAAAAGAAGATTCTTCCCCAGTTTGTGATTCAGCAGATTTCGGAGGCGACGAAAGGGAATGCGGTGGTGGCCACGGGAGTGGGACAACACCAGATGTGGGTTGCGCAGTTTTATCAGTTCAACAAGCCCCGTTCATTTCTTTCAAGCGGCGGACTCGGGACGATGGGGTACGGTTTTCCTGCGGCGATCGGCGCCGCCTTCGGGAGACCCGGCGAGGTCGTTGTCGATATCGACGGGGACGGAAGTTTTGAAATGACGCTCAACGAATTAGCGACCGCCGTCGCAAACAACCTGCAGGTCAAGGTGGTGATCTTAAACAACGGCCACCACGGCATGGTGCGGCAATGGCAGGACCTTTTCTACAAGGGACGTCATGCCCAATCGAAATTGACGGGGCAGCCCGATTTTGCAAAACTGGCGGAGGCGTACGGGGCGGTCGGCATGACGATCACCAAACGCGAAGAAGTACGGCCCGCGATTGAAAAGGCCTTGAAGACCCCCAAGACCGTCCTCATGAACTTCCTCGTCGAGGAGACCGAAGACTGTTGGCCGATGATTGCACCCGGAAAACCGGCGAACGAGATGCTTGGAACCTATGAAACGCTGACGAAAGAACAGGGTGGAACTCCACAGCATCGGAAATTCGAAACCCCCGAAGAATTGAGCCTGAGTTAAGATGCCAAAACATACCATTTCTGCGCTCGTTGAGAATCATTTCGGCGTTCTTTCCCGCGTCTCGGGGCTCTTTAGCGCCCGGGGATTTAACATCGATTCCCTGACGGTGGGGGAGACGGAGGATCCGTCGGTCTCCCGGATGACGATCGTCGTCGATGCGGATGACCGCACCCTCGAACAGGTGAAAAAGCAGCTCAATCGCCTGATCGATGTGATCAAAGTTCAGGAGATCCCGTCGGAGGAACTCTTAGAGAGAGAAATTGTGCTTGTGCGTGTCGAATTTGATCACAAAAACCGCGCGGAGATCCTCGAAGCGATGAACGCCGTTCAGGGAAAGGTTCTGGATACGTCGGGAAATACCTTGACGGTGGAGGTCACGGGGGACCAGACGAAAATCCATTCGGTCTTCGAGCTTCTGAGACCCTACGGCATTCTGGAGATTGTCCGGAGCGGACGGATTGCGCTTTCCCGCAAGGGAAAACTCTCAATCAAAGTGTAAAGCGGAGAATGCAAAACGAAAAACCATAACTTAAAATTTAAAATTTTTGAGTTTTGAATTATAGTTTTGCGTTTTACGCTCTCCATTTTTCGCTGGTATCTTAGGAGGTAACAATGGCCAAAATTTACTATGACAAAGACGCCGATTTGAATCTCCTTAAGGGAAAGAAAATCGGGATTATCGGATACGGGATTCAGGGACGGGGTCAGGCGCTTAATCTGCAGGATAGCGGCCTCGATGTGTCGGTCGCACAACGGTCGGGTGGAGCCCATTATGATCAGGCCGTCGAGGACGGGTTTAAACCGGTCACGGCGGAAGAGGTCGCAAAAAGTTGCGATCTTATCCAGATGTTGACGCAGGATAATCTTCAGCCGCAGATTTACCGGGAATCGATTGCGGCGCATCTTAAAAAGGGAAAGAGTCTTGTTTTTTCGCACGGTTTTAACATCCATCACAAGCAGATTATTCCTCCACAGTCAGTCGATGTGTTTATGATCGCACCCAAGGCGCCCGGTTCCATGCTCCGGCAGACCTTTATCGAGGGAAAAGGGGTTCCGAGCCTTGTGGCCGTCTATCAGAATGCCTCGGGGAAGGCGCTCGAGATCGCCCTCGCCTATGCCAAGGGAATCGGGAGTACGCGGGCCGGGGTGTTGGAGACGACGTTTAAAGATGAAACCGAGACGGACAACTTCGGGGAACAGGCGGTTCTCTGCGGCGGTGTTTCAGCACTCATTAAAGCCGGTTTTGAAACGCTGGTCGAGGCGGGATATTCGGCGGAACTCGCGTATTTTGAGTGTCTCCATGAACTGAAACTCATCGTCGACATGATCTACAACACAGGGATCCAGGGGATGCGGTACCGCGTCTCCGACACGGCCAAGTACGGAGACCTCACGCGGGGTCCGCGGGTCGTAAACGATGCCGTCAAGGCGGAGATGAAAAAGATTTTGAAAGAGATCCAGACGGAAAAATTTGCGAAAGAATGGATTTCGGAGAATGAAAAGGGCCGGCCCCTTTTCACGAAACTCCTTCACCAGGATGACACGCACCCCATTGAGAAGGTCGGTAAGGAGATCCGGAGTATGTTTGCGTGGGGGAATGAAGAGTCAGAAACCCCAGCAACTCTTCATAAGACATAATGCGTACTTCGTACATAGTCCATCGTACATCGTGAGGGGGAAATAGGTTTTACGATGTACGAAGTACGAAATACGATGTACAAACGTGAAGAAACTAGAATGAAGAACAAGGAAAAGCTGATCATTTTTGACACCACACTGCGCGACGGAGAACAGTGTCCGGGGGCGAGTCTGGAATCCTCCGAGAAGCTGGAGATCGCCCGGCAGCTGGAGCGTCTCGGCGTCGATGTGATCGAAGCCGGGTTCCCGATCGCATCCCCCGGTGATTTCGAGGCGGTCAAGACGATCGCCCACGAAATTCGCAAGCCGATTATCTGCGGACTCGCCCGCGCGACGAAAAAGGATATTGAGCGGGCCGCTTTGGCGGTCAAACCGGCCCGAAGGCCGCGCATCCATGTCTTTATTGCCACGAGTCCCATCCATATGAAGTACAAACTTCGCAAGGCGGAGAGTGAGATCTTAAGGATTGTGGGGGAAGCGGTCCGTTATGCCAAAAAATTTGTGGAGGATGTAGAGTTTTCTCCGGAAGATGCGGCCCGGAGCAAACCGGAATTTCTCTTCCGGGTCATTGAGCGGGCGATCGCTGCGGGTGCGACGACGATCAATATTCCGGACACCGTCGGATACACAACCCCCATTGAGTTCGGTGAGCTCCTCCGCGCCATCCGCGAAAATGTACCGAATATCGATCGCGCGATCTTGAGCGTCCATTGCCACAACGATCTGGGGTTGGCGGTCGCGAACTCTCTTTCGGCCGTACTGAATGGCGCACGTCAGGTCGAATGCACCGTGAACGGGATCGGTGAACGGGCAGGGAATGCGTCCTTGGAAGAGATTGTCATGGGGATTCGGACCCGGAAAGATATCTATCCTGTCTACACCGACATCCATACCCGTGAAATTGTGAAGGCGAGCCGTCTGGTGAGCAGTCTGACCGGACTCCTCGTGCAGCCGAACAAGGCGGTGGTCGGGGCGAACGCCTTTCGCCATGAGTCGGGGATCCATCAGGACGGGATTCTCAAACGGCGGGTCACCTATGAAATTATGAATCCGGTTGAAGTAGGATATGGCGATTCGAAATTGGTTCTCGGAAAACATTCCGGACGCCACGCCTTTAGCGAACGGTTGAAAAGGCTCGGATTCCGTCTGAGCAAGCCGCAGACGGAACGGGCTTTTGATGCATTCAAGAAACTGGCTGACAAGAAAAAAGAAGTTTTCGACGGGGACCTCACAGCCATCCTTGAGGGAGAGATCGCAAAGATCCCGCAGATCTACGAACTCGACTATGTCCATACCTCAAGCGGCACCGGCACCATTCCGACCGCCACGGTCCGCCTGAAAACCAAAGGGAAAATCTTGCAGGATGCCTCTTCGGGGGACGGACCGGTGGATGCCTGCTACAGAACGATCGATCGAATTACCGGAGTGAAAGGAAAACTCTTGGATTACGCGCTCCGCGCCATTACCGGCGGCAAGGATGCGCAGGGAGAGGTGACCCTTCGGGTGCAGTTTGAGAATGAAATCCTGACCGGTCGAGGCACCTCCACCGATATTATCGAGGCGAGTGCCAAGGCCTACCTCTCTGCCATCAATAAATACCTTCATGAACCGACGCTGAAGCGCCAAGGCGCTCATCAAAAGGGGCTTTTGTGAATGGCGGATCGTTTACGTTACGGCCTTTTGGGGAATCCCTTAAGCCGAAGTCCGTCTCCTGCCATGCAGAATGCCGCCTTTCACGCGGCCGGGTTGGATGCCATCTATGAGAAATTCGAAAGGCCCTCTCTCGAAAGCGCCAAGAAGTTTTTCGAATCCCTTCCTTTCGAAAAAATCTCCGGCATCAACGTAACCGTTCCCTACAAAACTGAAGTCTACCGGTGGATGATCGAGCGGGGAGATGAGCTGGACCGCCAGGTGAAACTCACCTGTTCGGTCAATACGGTTATCGCCAACGGAAAAAAATTCAAAGGACACAGTACCGACGGCTACGGTTTCATCACTTCCTTAAAGGAAAAGGGGGTGACCTTTAAGGGAAAGAAAGCGCTCCTTCTCGGGGCGGGGGGTGCGGCCCAGGCGATTGCGATCGCTCTCAAAGAAGAAGGGGCCAGTTTCGTCGGATACTATTATATCCGGATGAAACGGCTTCATATCCTCGAGGATCTTCTTCTCGAAGAGGGTTCGGATGGGAGGCGGGAGAAAGAATTTTATATCGGTCTTAAAGAACTTTCGGAACGCTACCTCCCTTCGGCCGATATCCTCGTGAATGCCACACCCGTCGGGCAATTTTCGTTTGTGGAAGAGCGCTTTCTTCATCCGGGTCTTGTGGTGTGTGACCTCCTCTATCAACCGGAAGGAACCGTTCTTTTGAAACAGGCGAAGGCGAAGGCCCTTTTGGCGATCGACGGACGGGGGATGCTCCTCCATCAGGGGGCCCGTTCCTTTGAACTCTGGACAGGGAAAAAACCGCCTCTGGCACAGATGCAGCGCGCCCTTGAGGAAGCGTTGACCTAAGATGTTTACCGCGATACTTGTGTTTATCGTCGGATCGGTGGTGGGGAGTTTCTTCAATGTTTGCATCCACCGGATGCCGCAGTCGGAGTCGGTTGTTTTTCCGAGATCCTACTGCCCCAAGTGCAAGAAGGGCATCTTCTGGTATGACAACATCCCTTTTTTGAGTTATCTCTTTTTAAGGGGTCGATGCCGCTTCTGTCACAAACCGATCTCGTTTCAATATTTTTTGGTGGAAGCGCTCACCGCCTTCTCGTTCCTGATCCTTTATCGGACCTTCGGGCTCTCAGGGCATTTCCTCATTTATGCGGCCTGGTTCGGCGCTTTGATTGTGGCGAGTTTCATCGATCTGGAACATCAAATTATCCCGGATGAGATCAGTCTCGGCGGGCTTGCAGCGGGACTTATTGTGAGCGCTCTTTATCCTCCGCTCCATGGATCGCCGACGCGATGGCTCTCCCTCTGGCATGCCGCGATCGGGGCGCTGGTCGGCGGGGGAGCGATTTACCTCATTGGAGTCTTCGGGAATTTCGTTTTCAAAAAAGAGAGCATGGGAGGAGGGGATGTAAAACTTCTGGCGATGGTCGGTTCGATTCTCGGCTGGAAGTTCACCCTTCTCGCATTTTTCATCGCTCCTTTTTTCGGATCGGTCGTCGGGATCACCCTCAAAATCAGGAAGGGGGCCGAGATCATTCCGTATGGCCCTTTCCTTTCTTTGGGAAGCGTCATCGCCCTGTTGTGGGGAGAACACATTTTAAATTACTTGGGATTTATAAGATAATGACAAATACCAAAATCCAAATGACAAAAGAATGACAAAGCACAAATGTCAAATGCCAAAACCTTGGTTTTAAAATTTGTCATTTGAATTTTGAATTTATTTTGTGCTTTGAATTTTGTCATTTGACATTGAGAAAGGAAGAACAATGTTACGTTACTTGACGAGTGGCGAAAGTCATGGGAAATGTCTTTTGGCGACGCTGGAGGGGATGCCGGCAGGCCTTAAGATCGACGAGGCACGCATCAATGCGGAACTTTCCCGTCGGCAGATGGGGTTCGGCCGCGGGGGGCGGATGCAGATCGAACAGGACCGGGTGGAAATTCTTTCCGGTGTTAAAGACGGCCTCACGATGGGAAGTCCCGTGGCCCTCATGATTCAGAATAAGGATTTTAAAATCAATGAGCTGCCGAAGGTGACGCAGCCGAGGCCGGGCCATGCGGATCTCACGGGTGCACTCAAATATGCCCACACCGATATCCGGAATGTTTTGGAACGGGCGAGCGCCCGGGAGACGGCGGCGCGGGTGGCCGTGGGGGCGCTCTGCAAGATTTTTTTAAAGGAATTCGGGATTGAGTCTACGAGCCATGTCCTTCGAATCGGAACTGTCGAGGCGGACCCCTCAAAACTCTCTTTTGAAGAGATCCGGAAAAACGCCGAGGCCTCCGAGGTGCGATGCGCAGACAAAGAGGCGAGCAAGCGGATGATCGAGGAAATCACCAAAGCGAAAGAGGAGAAAGACACGCTCGGAGGCGTCTATGAGGTGGTCGTGATCGGCGTGCCGGTCGGGCTCGGAAGTTACGTCCATTATGACCGGAAACTCGATGCCCGCCTTGGGCGGGCGATCCTTTCCATCCAGGCGATGAAGGCGGCGGAAATCGGGGATGGCGTTGCGGGATCCCGCAAACGGGGTTCCGAAGTCCACGATGCGATCTATCATGATCCCAAAAAAGGATTTTACCGGGGAAGTAACCGTTCCGGAGGAATCGAAGGAGGGATGTCGAGTGGAGAGCCGATCATCGTGAGAGCCTACATGAAACCGATTTCAACGCTTTTAAATCCCCTTCCTTCCGTCGATATTCTGACGAAGAAACCGGTTAAGGCGACGATTGAGCGGTCCGATGTCTGTACGGTGCCGGCGGCCGGGGTGATCGGGGAGGCGGTCGTTGCCTTTGAAATCGCCGACTGTTTCCGGGAAAAATTCGGCGGCGACTCGATGGGGGAAATCAAACGGAACTACGAAGGATATCTCAAACAGATCAAGGAGTTCTAATGGGTAGAAACACTGTTGGCCGAGGGGTGACGCGAGAAGGGGCATCCCCATTCGCCCGCAGCTATGCGAGGACGAATGGGGAGATCGAGCGGCAGGACCCCGAGGCCTCGAGGTTGAGATGACGAACATTGCGATCGTGGGATTCATGGGGACCGGGAAGAGTGTTGTCGCCCTTGCCCTTGCAGAGAAACTGCACAAATCGTATGTATCCACGGATGACCTCATCGTCATGAAGGAAAATAAAAGCGTTCATGACATTTTTAAGGAAAAGGGAGAACCCTATTTCCGGAAGGTCGAATCCGAGATGGTCCAGAAGGCCTCTTTGATGGAAAATGTGGTGATCGACTGCGGGGGCGGGGTGGTCATTCAGGAAGAGAACGTCCAAACTTTGAAGAAAAGAGGACCCGTCGTCTGTCTTTCGGCGAGCCCCTCCGTTATTTACGAGCGGGTCAAGGGTCATCGCCATCGGCCGCTTCTCAATGTTGCCGATCCACAGTCGGCGATTCACCATCTCCTCAAGGAACGGGAGCCGTTCTATGCGCGGGCCGATTTCAACGTGGACACAAGTGATCTAAACGTGGAGAGTGTGGTGGCCAAGATTTGCGCAGAACTTCAAAAGAGGAATCCATGAACGAACACGAACTCCGGAAGGAGGATGAAGGGTACCCTAAACTCCTTCGGGAGATCTATGATCCGCCCCCAGTCCTTTATGTGAGAGGGGACCTTCAGCCGGAGGAGCGTTTTTTCGCCATCGTCGGTTCACGACGGGCGAGCCCCTATGGGCTTAAAGTGGCTTCAGAGATGGCGGAGCACCTCACGACCTACGGATTCACCATCGTCTCCGGCTTTGCAAGAGGAATCGATACCGCCGCCCATCGCGGGGCGCTGCGGGCTAAAGGGAGAACCGTCGCGGTCTTGGGAAGCGGCCTCTCGAAGATTTATCCACCAGAGAATCGGGACCTTGCGAATGAAGTGTCCCTCTCCGGTGCGCTCGTTAGCGAATTTCCGATGACCTATCCGGTCCTTCCCGAAAACTTTCCCAGACGAAACAGGGTCATCAGCGGACTTTCCCTCGGGGTTCTTGTGGTGGAGGCAGATGAGAAGAGCGGAGCGCTCATCACCGCAGACCTTGCGCTGGAACAGGGAAGGGAGGTTTTTGCGATTCCGGGTCGTGTCGATTCACCCCTTTCCAGAGGGACACACCGGCTGATTCAGCAGGGGGCGAAGCTTGTGCGGGAGGTGTCCGATATCCTTGAAGAACTGAAGATCCCGATCGCGGAGGGACTGACCCGGCCGGCTTCCACCCCACGCCGCCCTCCAAGTCTTGTCGGTGAGGAGGAGGTCGTGTATGAGTATCTGACCGATTCTCCCAAACCGATCGATACGATTGTGGAAGAGACCCATCTTTCTGCGCAAAAGGCTCTCTCCACACTGGTCCAACTCGAAGTCAAGAAACTGGTCAGAGAGCATCCTGGAAAACGGTACACACGCGCATGACAGAAACCCTTTTAAGAAGCGTTGAGTTCAAAGTGAATGGGGAAACCCGAAAAGTCCCGAAAGGATCTTCCGTCGCCTCACTGCTTTCGGATCTCCACATCGATTCCCGGCGGGTCGTGGTAGAGCTCAACGAAAAGATTCTTCCCAAAGAACGCTATGCCGATACCACGTTGAGGGAAAAAGATGTCGTGGAGATTATCCATTTTGTCGGCGGAGGTGCAGGCGGAGGAAAGTGGCTTGTCGTCGTCGAGTCTCCCGCCAAGTCGAAAACCATTCATCAGATTTTGGGGGACGACTATGTCGTCCTCCCTTCGATGGGCCATGTCATCGATCTTCCGGCCAGTTCCATGGGGGTTGATGTCGAGAAGAATTTCGAACCGACGTATGTGGTCATCAAGGGAAAGAAAAAACTCCTCAATGCTCTCAAAAAAGAGGCGAAAGGGATGGAGGCGGTCTATCTGGCCCCTGATCCGGACCGGGAAGGGGAAGCGATTTCCTGGCACCTTAAAAATTATTTGGGAGATCATCAGAAAATTCACCGGGTCGTCTTTCATGAAATCACCCGGGAAGCGGTTTTGGAGGCGTTCAAGCATCCGACCGACATTGACCTGAAGAAGGTGAATGCCCAACAGGCCCGCCGGATTCTGGACCGCATCGTGGGGTACAGCTTAAGCCCTCTCCTTTGGAAAAAGGTCGGGAAAGGGTTGAGCGCCGGCCGGGTGCAGTCGGTCGCAGTCCGTCTTGTGGTCGACCGGGAGAAAGAGATCAAGGCCTTTACCCCCAAGGAATATTGGGAACTGGAAGCGCGCCTTTCTCCCAAAGAAGAACAGAAGAAACATTTTCTTGCGCGGCTCGAAAAACTGGACGGCGAAAAGGCGGAATTGGGGAAAAAGGAAACGGTGGAAGACATCATGAAGAAACTCGAAGGATCCCCTTTCGTCGTCCAGGAGATCCGGAAAAGCGAAAAGAAGAAATCCCCGTCGGCCCCTTTTACAACCAGCAAACTTCAGCAGGACGCCTTCAACAAACTCCATTTCTCGGCCGCAAAGACGATGCGGGTCGCCCAGCAGCTCTATGAAGGACTCGAAGTGGGGAAAGAAGGGCCCGTGGGCCTCATCACCTACATGCGGACCGATTCGGTCCGGGTGAGCGAGACGGCGATTTCCCAGGTGAGGGAGACTATCGGAAAGAAATTCGGAAAGGAGTTCCTTCCCAAGAGTCCCCACCGCTATGTCTCCAGGAAAACCGCGCAGGAAGCGCACGAAGCGATCCGTCCGACATCTGTTTTGAGGGAACCGGACGCCATGAAGCCGCATTTGACGCAGGACCAGTACAAACTGTACCGCCTCATTTATTGTCGTTTTGTCGCAAGCCAGATGGAAAAGGCGAACTTTTTGATTGTTTCCGTCGATATCACCTGCGGAGCGGCCCTCTTTCGCGCATCACACCAGTCCTGCCTTTTCCCCGGATTTCTCTCCGTCTACGCAACCGAGGAGGAAGAGGAGACGGAGAAGAGGCTCCTTCCGGAACTTGCAGTGGGCGAGCCCCTGACCTTTCACGAATTTCTCCCGAGTCAGCATTTTACGAAACCGCCTCCCCGGTATACCGAAGGATCTCTTGTGAAAGCGCTTGAGGAGTTCGGGATCGGCCGCCCCAGCACCTATGCCCCGACACTCCAGACCGTCATCCAACGGGATTATGTCCGCCGGGAAAAGGGAAGCCTTGCCCCCACCGAATTGGGAGATTTGGTGACCCGGCTTCTCATCGAAAATTTTCCGAAGATCCTCGATATTCAATTTACCGCGACCCTGGAGGAAGAATTAGACGGTATTGAGGAAGGGCGGACGGAGTGGGTAGAGGTTTTGAGAAAGTTCTACGATCCTTTCGCAGAACGGCTTTCCGAAGCAAAGGTCGGGATGAAACGGGAGGTCGTCGAAACGGATGAAGTGTGTGAGAAGTGCGGCCGGCCGATGGTCATCAAATGGGGACGATCCGGAAAATTTTTAAGTTGCTCCGGTTTCCCGGAATGCAAGAATGCGCGCTCCATCACGACAGGGGTGACCTGTCCTTCCCCGGGATGCGGCGGGCAGTTGGTGGCCCGACGTTCCAAGAAGGGACGTTTCTTCTATGGCTGCAGCCGTTATCCTCAATGCACCTTTACAGCGAGTCAACTCCCCACTTCCCCTGAGAAGCCTAAGGAAGGAGAAGAGGTTGCTTAGTGAAACGCTATATCGAGAAATTTCTCCGTTACCTGGAGTACGAGAAGAATGCCTCCCCCCATACCCTGACGAATTACCGCGGTGACCTTGAGGCCTTTCAGAATTTTGTCGGTGAAATCCCTCTTGAAAAAATCGATCTTTTAGTCCTTCGAAGAGTTCTCGCCGATCTTAAAGCAAAGAATCTCCAAAAAATCACAGTGGCACGGAAACTTTCCACCTTCCGTTCCTTCTTCAGATTTCTCTGCCGGGAAGGATATCTTAAAACGAATCCCATCATTTCTTTGCGCACCCCGAAGCAGGAGAAGCGGCTTCCGAAGGTGTTGGGGCTTTCGGAGGTGGAACGGCTGCTTGAAGAGCCCTCAGGGGATCTTCAAGGACTCAGAGACCGGGCGATCCTTGAAACGCTCTATAGTTCAGGACTCCGCGTGAGTGAACTGACGCAGCTTGATCTTTCCCACATCGACTTTATCGGGGGAGTCCTTAAGGTCTTCGGAAAAGGAAAGAAAGAACGGCTTACCCCGATCGGTGAGAAAGCGCTCCGAGCGATTCAGGCCTACTTGGAGAGACGGGGGGAAAAGAGATCGCTTCGGAATTCACAGGTTCTCTTCCTGAATAAATCGGGCGGGAGGCTCAGCCAGCGGAGCGTCCGGAGAGTCTTGGATCGCGTGATCCGGAAAACGGGTCTTGCCTATCACATTTCTCCCCATACCCTCCGGCACTCCTTTGCAACGCATCTTTTGGATCGGGGGGCGGACCTCCGATCGGTTCAGGAGCTTCTCGGCCATCAGCATCTCTCAACGACACAGATCTACACGCATGTGACGGCCGAGCGGTTGAAGAAGGTGTATGAGAAAGCGCACCCGAGGGCGTGAATATGACGCTTCTCTATAATATCGCCTTTATTCTTTTTGCCCTGTTCTACCTTCCCACATTCTTCCTCAAGAAGAAATCACAGGATCATCTCCGTGAACGCTTCGGTTTTCTCCCGAAGGTCGCACGATCGGACGGTCAGACGGTTTGGCTTCATACCGTATCCCTCGGGGAAGCTCTTGCGGCACTCCCTCTCATTCAGGAAATCCGGAAAACGTTCCCGGATGTTCACTTTGTCTTCTCGACCACGACCAAAACAGGCCGGACGATCCTGGAGGGGATCCGGCGGAAAGAGGAACTCCTTTTTTATTTTCCCTTCGATGTGAGTAGCGTGGTTCGCCGCGTTGTCCGCACCGTACACCCTCACCTCTTTGTGACGATGGAAACAGAAATCTGGCCGAACCTCATTCTCGCCCTCAAAAAAGAAAATGTTCCGATCGTCCTTCTGAACGGGAGGATTTCTAAAAAGTCTTTCCGGGGATATCGGTGGATCCGCTGGGCGCTCTCAGGTCCTTTACAAAAGGTCGACCTTTTCTGCATGCAGCACGTTGAGGACGGAAACCGGATACGGGCCCTCGGCGCCGATCCGGAGAAAATCCGCATCTTGGGAAATATGAAGTTTGATCTCCTCGCCGGGCGGGAAGAAGGGATCTCGTGCGACGGGGTTCGGGAGAAGTTGGGACTCGAAAAAGGGGAGAAGCTCTGGGTGGCCGGGAGCACCCACCCGGGAGAGGAGAAATTTCTTTTGGAAATTTATGAGAGCCTCTCGAACGACTATCCGCATCTTCGCCTGCTCATCGCTCCCAGACACCCGGAAAGGAAGAAAGAGGTCGTCCAATTGATTCGGGCTTTTCACCGGGAAGCCTCGCTCGTTTCAGAGGTGGAGCATCGCCAAAAGATTCCCTCTTCGGTTCTTGTTCTCGACACGATCGGGACCCTCCGTTCGATATATGCCGTTGCCGATTTTGTCTTTATCGGCGGAAGCCTTGTCCCGAAGGGGGGCCAGAATCTTTTGGAGCCGGCCCTTTTTGCAAAACCGATCCTTTTCGGACCCTACATGGACAATTTTCAGGATATCGTTCATCTCTTTCTGAAAGAGGGGGCGGTCAAACAGGTACGGGGGAAGGAAGAATTGGCCGATATGGCCCGCACCCTCCTCGAAAACGAACGCTTAGGAAAATCGTTGGGAGAGAAAGCCAAAAAGGTGCTTGAGGCCCATCAGGGGGTTGTCCAACGCTATCTTGAGATCTTGAAAGAGTTCTTAACGAATCGATGAGACGCTATTTTTATTCCTTGATGACCGACCAGGTGAATGATCCCCTCTCGACGCTTATGAAAAAAATCCTATCGATCTTCACCTATCCGTATCACCTTGTTCTGGGAGTCCGGAGTTTTCTCTGGGGCACAGGACTCTGTCGGAGGAGAAAACTTCCTCTTAAGGTGATCAGCGTCGGGAATATCACGTGGGGAGGGACAGGAAAGACCCCCTTCGTGAAATGGCTTATTCAGGAATTACGCTCTCGGGGGAAAAAAGCGGCCATTCTCACACGGGGCTATCAGAGCCTCGCGCCGGAAGTTTCGGATGAGGCGCTGGAATTGCGGAGCGCTTTTCCCGATATCCCGGTTTGGATCGGTAGAGACCGGGTTGCCCTTGCCGAGAAAGCGCTTTCCGAAAACTTCGATGTCGTGGTCCTGGATGACGGATTTCAGTATTGGCGGTTGGATCGGGATCTCGATGTTGTCCTGATTGACGCAACGAATCCGTTTGGAAACGGAAGGGTGCTCCCGCGGGGCATTTTGCGCGAGGCTCCGAAGGCGCTCAGACGGGCGGATCTTCTGGTCCTGACGAGAGCGGACGGAGAAGAGGAAAACATCAACCGGTTGGAGCGTTTTTTGAGGGGGTGTGCTCCGCAAGTTCCGCTTCTTTTTTCGAACCACCGTCCTCGACGGTTTCTGGAAGCGCAGACCGGAGAAACGGTCTCTCTTGGGCAGGTGAGACAGGAGAAGGTTGTCGCTTTCTGCGGCATCGGAAATCCCCGCTCTTTTGAACATCTTTTGGAAAGAAGCGGCATTCGGCCCCTTCGATGTATCTCCTTTATGGATCACCACCGTTATCAAAAAGGGGATCTTGAGAAAATGGACAAGACAGCCGCTTCTCTCGGCGCGACCGTTCTCCTCACCACAGAAAAGGATCTGGAACGGCTCAGAGCGATCAGTCTTTTCCCAGCGACAAGACTTTTGGTGCTTGAAGTGGAACTTGTGATGACAAAAAATGAAGACGAACTCCTTCGGCGACTCGACACTCTATTTCCTCGCTAAGGCCCTCTCGGCGCTTCTTTGCCTTCTCCCGCTTTCCCTTTGTTTGTGGATCGGGCGCAGGGTGGGGGATCTCGCCTTTTTGTTCTATCGCAAACGGGGCGAGATCGCCTATATCAACCTCAAATCATGCCTCGGAGAGACCCAAACTCCCTCGGAACTCCTTCATCTTGAACGGAATGTTTTCCAAAACTTGATGCAGACCGCCGTCGAGGTGCTCCGATTTCCAAAGGTGGATAAAGGGTATCTCTCCCGTTACGTCACGTTTCATGGGATGGAACGATTGGCAAAAGCCAGAGAAAGAGGAAAAGGAACGATCGCCCTGACCGCCCATTTTGGGAACTGGGAACTTCAGAGCGTGGGTGCTGCGATCCATGGGTATCCGGAACAGGTTCTCGCTCGCCAACAGAAATTTCCGAGGACCCATGCACTCCTCAACCGGTATCGGGAATTGACCGGATGCAAGGTCATCCACAAAGGCTTGATGATCCGGGAAATCATCCGGCATCTTGAAGGGAATGGACTCGTCGGAATCCTCACCGATCAGGATGCAGGAAAAAATGGGGTTTTCGTCAATTTCTTTGGCCGTCCGACCTCTTTTGCGCCGGGGGCGATTGCCTTTGCCTTAAAGACAGGGTGTGAGGTGATTCCCTGTTTTGCCCGACGGGAACGTCATGCGGTTCACGTGATCGAGATCACAGAACCGCTCAAGATCACGAACAGCGGAAATGAAGAAAACGACATCAAAGAGGGGCTCCAGCAGTTCGCCGACCGGCTTGAGCGTTTTATACGGAAGTATCCGGATCAGTGGCTCTGGCTTCACAAACGATGGAAGTCGAGCCCGACCCGGAATGTGGCAATCCTGAATGACGGCAAGACGGGCCATCTGAATCAGTCGCTGGGGGTCGCCTCCTCTCTTGAGAAAGTCCTTCAAGAAAAAGGACTGAACGTGGTGCATCAAGAACCGTTCGAGATCCGTTACAAACAGAAGTGGAGAAGGATGCTCCTTGCCGCTTTGAGTCTGCAGGCCAATCGATCCTGCCAAGGGTGTCTGAAGTGCGTTCGGTTTGCACTCACAAAGGATTCTTATGAAAAGACCGTCCGGTCCCGTCACGACTTTATCATATCGACCGGCTCAAGCGTCGCTCCTTTAAACCAGATCCTTTCCCGCGATAACCGTGCGCGCGCCATTGGGGTCATGGACCCGGTCCTTCCCCCTGCCCGTTCTTTTGATCTTGCAATCATTCCGCATCACGACAAGCCCCCTTTTTCTCCTCAGATCGTGACCACACTCGGCGCTCCTCATGCCTTGACAGAAGAGAAAGTCCGGCAGGAGTCGTCCCGTCTTGCGCAGCGGATCGGAAAACCGCTCACCCGCCCTCTGGGGCTCCTCATCGGAGGAAGCACGGAGGAGTTTCCATTTTATCGGGAAGACTTTGCCTCGATGATTGAGACGGTTACTGAGGAGGCCAAAAAGCAGCACCTCGAAATTCTCGTGAGTTCCTCCCGCAGAACTTCCAGGGAGATCGAAGATCTATTGGAGAAGTCGTGGAAGAATGATCCCCATTGCAAACTCCTTGTCCTTGCGAACCGGATGAATTTTGACGGGGTCGTCCCCGGTATTCTGGGACTTTCAAAGGTCGTGATTGTGACGGGCGAGAGCATCTCGATGGTTTCCGAGGCCGCCTCCGTCGCCGACCAGGTGATCGTTTTTCTCCCCTCGGGTCGGAAGAAGGCATCGAAAATCGAGAAAACGCTCTCTGAACTGGCCAGAGTCCATCAAACGATCTTGACGGAAGGCGAAGGCCTCGGAAGAGCGATCCAAAGAGCGTTTGAAGAAAAGGGGTCTCGTCCTAAACTCGATGATGCGAGGCGGATCGAAGAGGCGTTACGGAGAATCGTGTGAAGAAATTTCTTATGTTTACTCCTTATATTTCTTTTATATTGACTATCAAGTCGGGAATCAATGAGTGACGGCGACGGGCCTGCCCGCCCGCGGGCGGGGAGTGGGTGTCGCGGCGGAGGAATAAAAGGGCGTTGTTGCTCATGCTCACTAATTAGCGTGATTTTGTGATATTTCTTGATTTTTTATGCTCGTTTTGGTAAATTGACAATATGGTCAAATTAGTGAATCAGACAATTTTTGCCGCTAAAATAAAGGAGAAAAAGCTCTTTATCTTTACCGCGACTGACATTCGCGCGCTTTTTGGGGTGTCTGCGATTGCCGCGACCGGTTTACTTCATAGATATAAAAAGCGGGGGTTTATCTTACAGATTAAGCGCGGGCTTTATGTTTTTCCGGACGCTCTGCCGCCGGATGTTTATGTTGCCAACAAACTGTATAGTCCGTCTTACCTATCGCTTGAATTCGTACTGTCATATCACGGCGTTATTCCGGAGACGGTGTATGAAATCACTTCAGTTACCATCAAGGCCACCCGACGATTTGAAATACTAGGAAAGATTTTTTCTTTTCGCAAAATCAAAAAAGCGGCTTATACCGGCTACGAGGTTCAAAAACAACAAGGGCTAAGTTTTTATATTGCCGACGCCGAAAAAGCGTTCGTGGATATGAATTATTTGCGGCTATTGAATAAACAGAAGCCGATTTCCCGATTTCATAAAGAAAAAATAAATGCGGAAAAGGCCTTGCGCTACGCAAAACTATTCAGCAACGCAAAACTTACAAGCATTATAAAAACCACATTGCTATGATTACCATTGAAGTGCTTGAAAAATTAGGCAGGCAATATCAAACGGGCGTATTTCCAAACATCCTCCGCGAATATTTTCAGCATATGTTTTTGGGAGAATTGTATAAATTATCGGGCACTGAGAAGCTGCTTTTTAAAGGCGGCACGGCATTTCGTATCATCTACGGCAGTCCGCGTTTTTCCGAAGATTTGGATTTTTCCCTCTTTGGCATTGCTCAAAACGAGATTAAATCTTTCGTGGAAGGGTTTTTTGTGCATGTTTTAGCGGAGATCGAGCACATCGGAATAAAAGTTGAACTCGGGGATAAAATAGGCGATACAAGCGGGGGATATTTTGGCGTCGCAACATTTCGCATGCTTGAATATCCTCCGGTTGGCGTGGAGATAAATGTATCGTCGCGAAATGGCCGAAGCGTTGCTGGCGAAGTAGACAGCGTTGCGAACAATTTTGTTCCTACCTATACCGTTATTCATCTGTCGCAAAGCGAACTGGTGGAAGAAAAGGTTTTCGGCGCTCTCCGCGAGCGCAGGAAGCCGCGGGATTTTTATGATTTGTATTTTATCATGCGCAAGGGCATGTTCTCGCTCGATCAAAAAAAGCGGCTGGCCGGCATAAAAGACGAGGTTATTGCGGATACAAAAATAGTTGATTTTCGCGGCGAGCTTGGCGCGTTTTTGCCAACGGACCAACAGGTTGTTATCCGTGATTTTCCAGCCATGCTTGAACGCGAACTGAATCGCCAACTTGCGCCAATGTAAATAGAAAAAGTAAGAAATCGGGGGACGGGGAGACAGGTGTCCCCTTTTTAACGTTAGGCAACGTATGACGTTTGAATTGGTTGCATAAAGCGTCTTCGATTTTTCTTAAGATAGAAGAGGTGTTAGCTTAAACTACAAACAAGCGTCTCGGCAATCGGGCGATCCGTCGGCGGGTCCTGCCCGCCCGCAGGCGGGGAGCGGGTGTCGCGGCGGAGGAATAAAAGGGCGTTGTCCCCTTTTTGTAATACCTTTTTGTAATAAAACGTCTATAATTTATTGAAATAAAACTATGCCCCTCAACGAATCTGATACAAGAGCTAATCTGATAGATCCAAAACTCCACGAAGCCGGATGGAGTAATAGTTTAATTTCCCGCGAATATCCAATTTCCGCTGGGCGGATTGAGATTATCGGTGAAACACACCGCCGCGCGGCTCCAAAGAAAGCGGATTACATTCTTCGTTTAACAGAGCATGGCGAAGCGCTTGCTGTTGTGGAAGCAAAAGAAGAAAGTGCCTCGGCATCGAGCGGCATGGTCCAAGCAAAAGAATACGCTGAAAAACTTAAGCTTCTTTTTTGTTACGCCACCAATGGACACCAGATAGAAGAGTTTAATTTTTTAACAAACAAGCAGATAACCATTCCATATTTTCCATCTCCGGAGGAACTACACAAGCGTTATACCAGCGCGATTCTTAAAGGTACTATCGCAAAAGACAAAGCAGAAAAAATGCTTGCCGAACCGTATTATTATGCTCCATCATTTTCACTTCGCTACTATCAAGAAGCAGCTGCTCATGCCGTAATAGAAAAAATCACTAATGGTGACAAACATCTCTTGCTTGCGCTTGCTACTGGAACGGGTAAGACCGTCATCGCTTTTAACCTTGCATGGCGATTCATTAAATCCAACTACTTCAAACGGATTCTTTTCATTGCTGATCGCAACTTTCTTAAAAATCAGGCCTACAATGTATTCGCACCATTCGGCGATGCCCGTGTAATGATAGAAGAAGGCAAAACGCCGAAACACCATGCCGTCTTCTTCAGTATTTATCAAGCACTCTATAGTTCTGCCGAATCCGGTAAACGTGTTTTTGAAGAATATCCAAGCGATTTCTTTGACCTCATTATCGTTGATGAGTGTCATCGTTCCGGCTTCGGTACCTGGAATGACATTTTGAAACATTTCTCCGGTGCCGTGCATCTGGGCATGACCGCCACCCCAAAGCGCGCCGATAACATCGATACCTATAAATACTTCGGTGAACCAGCGTATTTGTATAGCTACGGCCAAGGCGTGCAAGACGGCTATCTGGCTCCTTTCGTGGTGCATCGCATCCTCACCAACATTGATAAAGAGGGCAAACTGGAGATCAAAGAAGCTAGAATTCAAGGTGCGCAAGTTATCGTACCGGTTGAGGAAGAGGCGCAGGAAGTGTACTCCCAAAAAGAATTTGAACGTAAAATCACTCTTCCTGACCGCACTCGTGAAATAACGAAGCACTTGGCGAAACTTTTGAAAACCTTTGATCCAATGGCAAAGACCATGGTCTTCTGCGTGGATTCCGACCATGCTGAGCTGATGGCGAAGGAACTGCAAAACGAATTTGCCGACATGGGCTATGCCAATTTTGCCGTGCCGATTATCGCTCGCTCGGGCGATATTAAAGAGGCCGAATACGAGCGGTTCAAAGATCCGGAAAAACCGACGCCGGTTATTGCCACAACGGTTGATCTTTTAACCACCGGCGTTGACGTACCCAGCGTGCGCAATATCGTTGTGGTCAAACCCATTAGCTCCAAAATTGTTTTCAAGCAAATCATTGGTAGAGGTAGCCGTATTGATCTACTAACCAATAAATACTACTTCCGTATTATTGATTACATCGGTGCCACACGTCTCTTTGATGATTGGGAACGTGTACCTGAACCATTGCCGGAAGCACCAGAAGGAGCGACTGAATATGCGATTGCCGGGATTGTTTTAGACGCAGAAACACAAGATCCAATTCTCGGCGCAACAGTCACACTCCAACGCGCTCATAACCAACAACTTTACGAGCGTACTGATCGCGAAGGACGATTCATTTTCGTTAATCTGCCCCAAAAAAAGTTTTCACTTTCAGTCCGTGCTACCGGCTACAAGCCGCGCTCTCTTTCTTTGGAAGCGCTTCAAGACCAAAAAGAACTTGCCGTCATTGAGCTTTCGCCGCAAGGCAGAAAACTAAAGAAGGTCATCGTCAAAGGTCTACCGGTGCATATCGCCGAAGAGGGCCGCTTGGTGCTTGAGCGCGACGGTAAAATGCTCAAAATGGAAGAATATGTGGAATATGCGGGTAAAGAAGTCGCGGGTAAAGTTCGGCACATCGAGGATCTTCGTGCCGTCTGGCTTGATCCAGAAAAGCGCGGAGCATTTCTTGACGAACTATCACAAAAGAGCGTGTATCCTGAAATACTCGCCGAGCTCCTGAAGCGCCCGGACTTGGACGGCTTTGACGTGCTCGCGTATGTAGCGTATGGCGCTGTGCCTTTGACGCGTGATGAACGCACCGAAGCGCTCCAAAATATGGAAAGTCGTTTTATTCAGGCGTTTCCCGACAATGCCCGCAAGATCGTCTATTCGCTTCTTGAAAAATATCGTCTGCACGGCATTGAAGAAATCGAAAATCCGCACGTCTTCGAACTTTCACCTTTTGACCGCATGGGCGGGATTAGGGAAGTGGAAAAGCAATTTGGAACAATGGACAAGCTGAAAAGGGCCGTGGCCGGTATCCGCAATCGACTCTACGTCCACGCTTAAAAACCTATGATCTCCATTGCCTCAAAACTCAAAGCGATCGAAAACAAGCTCCGCAAAGACGACAATCTCTCTGGGCAGATTGACTACAACGAACAGATGGCGTGGCTTCTCTTTTTAAAGTCGCTCGACATTCTGGAAGAAAAGCGCGAAAAGAAAGCGAAATTCGCTGGCAAAAGGCATGAGTACGTCTTGGATGAAAAATATCGCTGGTCCAACTGGGTACATGACGATAAAACCGCCGAAGAGCGCTTTGTCTTTATCAGGAAAGAACTCTTACCATACTTGCGAAAGATTGACACGACACCGGAACGAGAGCTTATCGCTTCGGTGTTTCAAGAAATCCCGACCAAGTTTATGAAGTCACCTTACACCTTTGCTGAAGTTTTACAACTGATGGATGAGCTTGATGTTCGTGGACTTGAAGATTCGCAGATTGTTACGCAATTCTACGAAGAAAGTTTACAGAAAATGGGAGCACAAGGGCGACAGACCGGAGGTGAGTTCTACACACCGCGGCCTATTATTCGCCTCATTATTAAAGTTATAGATCCTAAAATCGGCGAAACTATTCTTGACCCATTTATGGGCTCAGCAGGATTTTTAGTAGAATCATTCCAATATCTCAAAGCCAAAAATCCACCCGCCAGAGAATACGAAAAACTCCAATCCGGTATTATCCAGGGACAAGAGAAAAAGCCGGTACCGTTTCTTTTGGGTGTCATGAACTGTATTTTGCATGACCTCTACGGCGCCAAACTTACCCGCGGCAATACCTTCGCCAAAAACATCCGCCAAATGGACCCTGTCGAGCGCGTGGACATTGTACTCACCAATCCACCCTTCGGCGGCGAAGAAGAAACCACACTTTTAGAAAACTTTCCCTATCCCACAAGCGCGACACAAGTGCTCGCGGTGCAATACATTTTGCGGCGGCTCAAACCCGGAAGCCGATGCGGCATGGTGGTAGACGAGGGCTTTCTTTCCCGTATCAATGAAAAAGCGTTTGTGAACACCAAAAAAGAACTTTTGGAAGAAAATAATCTTTTTGCCGTCGTCTCTCTCCCACAAGGTGTATTCACTGGTGTTGGCACGGGAGTCAAAACCAATCTTATCTTTTTTGAACGCGGCAAGCCAACAAAAGATGTATGGTACTACGAACTGATCGGGAAATTCTCAAAAGGAAAGCCAATCACCGACATTGCGCTTGAAGATGCATGGAAGAAGTACCAAAAACGAGTCGCGTCCGATTCTTCTTGGCTTGTTCCAGCCGAGAATCTGAAGCATTACGATTTAACGGCCAAAAACCCCAACCGCAAACCCGACCTCGCCCACAAGCCACCCGCGGAGCTGGTACGGGAAATTGAGGAAAGGGAGAAGAAAATAGGTAATCTTCTCAAAGAAATTTCGGGAGCTATTTAAATTTTATGGAAAACATCATTATCAGTGACGAGGCATACAAATATGATGGTGGCCCGGTTTTACTCCTAGCTGGTCCTGGCACTGGCAAGACCTGGCAGCTAGCACAAAGGATAAAGTTTTTGATAAACGATAAAAAAACATCGGCAGATGAAATTACTGTTATCACTTTTACAAAGGAGGCCGCAAAAGGAATGCATGCTAAGCTCGAAGAGAAAGGGAGCAACGAGTATATTGAGCCTGGCAATAGACCAAGCCGCATTTTTACTATGCATGGTCTTGGTAACCAAATTCTTTCTGAAAATTTAGAAAAAGTTGGGCTTAGAGAAGATTTTTATGTGGTTGAGGATTCACGCGTCAGAGAGCCGATTATGCGAGATGCTGCTATTTTGTTGGGATATACAGAAAAAGACGCTGAAGAGGCATTTAAAGATAGAACCGTCGCTAATTTGCAGGCGTCAGAAAAATCAAAGAAAATTGTCCAAAAATATGAGGAAATATTGAGGGCTTGCAATTCAATAGATTACGATGATCAGATAAATCTTGCCTGTAAGTTCTTAAAAGAAGACGAGAAAATTTTAAAAAAATATTCTCAAAACTCTAAGCATCTTCTTGTTGATGAATATCAAGATATTAATCAGGGGCAATATGAACTAATCGAATTACTAAGTAAGGAAAATCGTTCGGGATTATTCGTCGTTGGAGACGATGATCAAAGTATTTACAGTTTTCGTGGTGGTACACCAACTTTCATTCGCAATTTCAAAAAACATTTCGGTTTGTCGTCAACAATCATTCAAATGCAAACTTCTCGGAGATGTCCGACTAACGTACTCCAATGCGCTAATAGCGTTGTTGCAAAATTTGATTCTCAAAGATTACCAAAAGGCAATTATATCTACAAAAAAACTGATCCCGGGAAAGTAGTCGTCCATGATTGTCCAAGTGATGATCGTGAAGCGGAAATTATAGGAGCTATCTTGAAAGGAGATACTGAATCATTGAATTTATGTGATCAATGCAAACAGTTGCCCAAGCGTACTTATTTTATCTTAGTCCCCAATAAAAATTACTCTCAGAAAATTCAGAAAAAGTTTAAACAGTTTGGTATTCCTTTTGATTCAAAATTTGGAGAAGTAGGAAAAGGCTTCTCACCATTTGTTTTAATTAAAGATTGGGTGCAAAAATCCTCTTCCTTTCAAACACGACAAATTATCGAATTACTTATAGAAAGTGGGTCTATTGAAAATTTGCCTAACTCCAAAGTTAAATTGAAACAAAAAATAGATGCTAGGATGAAAGGATTAAGAGACGTTGCGTCTTTGTGGAATAAAGTAATAACTGATCACAAGTCTTTTGGGGAAATTTTAGAAGAAGCGGTAAAAGAGAATACAACAGCAAAAGAGATATTTGAAAAATTAGGAGAATTAAAATTATCATACGAAATGGGTAAAGTTTCTAATTTCTTACAAAAAATTTCTTTATACACGAAACCCTGGTCTTCCCTTGATAATTTTTTTGATGATATTTCTAATGAATCTGTTCGATCGCCAAGTCACGGACCGCACGTTCGCATTTTGACCCTACAAAGTTCGAAAGGACTACAAGCTAATCTGGTTTTTATAATTGGGCTGGAGGAAGATGCAATACCTAGAAAAACTCCAAACGACGATGCCCTTGCCGAGGAAGCTCGCTTGCTCTTTGTGGGCATGACAAGAGCGGAAGATCAGTTGCATCTTTTTAAATGTCGTAAACGCACTAGTGCATCAAGTTATAAGCCGACTCCAAATGAAATAGAGCAATCGCGGTTTTTGAAACATTTTCCAGTAGATAAACATGAGAAACAATTTCATCAGCCTAAAAGAAAAACGCAGAAGAAAAAATGATATGACTTGGCCAACAAAAAAATTAGGGGAGGTTACGATTCTTAATCCGAAGAAATCGGAAGTCAAAGAGCTTTCCAATGATACGGAGGTCTCTTTTGTGCCGATGACTGCGGTCAATGAGAATACACAAGTAGTCGAAGGATCTGAGGCGCGAAAGTTGGCAAGTGTTCGCAAAGGATATACCTATTTCAAAGACGGCGATGTGCTTTTTGCAAAAATTACGCCATGTATGGAGAACGGCAAAGTTGCTATTGCACGGAATTTAAAAAATGGCATTGGTTTTGGATCAACCGAATTTCATATTATTAGGCCGACGGAAAAAATCTTGGCTGAGTGGATTTTTTATATTGTCGGTAATCCTAGTTTTCGAGAGGAAGCAGAGAAACACATGACTGGTACTGCTGGGCAACAGCGAGTACCGGTAGATTTTTTAGAGAATGTAGAAATTCCTCTCCCACCGATTGGGGAGCAGAGGAAAATTGTGGAAAAGATTGAAAAACTTTTTTCGAAAATTGACGAGGCTAGCCACCTTCGCGTCGAATCTGCCACCGCCTCCGCTGCACTTTTACCATCCGCGTTGCACCAGATATTTAATGCAAAAGGCAAAACTCAAAAGTTATCGGAAATTGCTGAAATAACTAGCGGTGGGACACCTTCTAGAGACAATCCGAATTTTTACAAAGGCAACATCGCATGGCTCAAATCAGGCGAACTTAACGACAACCAAAACATTGAGGACTCCGAAGAACACATTACAGAAGATGCCCTTGAAAATTCAAATGCGAAAGTTTTTTTCACTGGTACGCTCTTGCTTGCTATGTATGGCGCAACGGCAGGAAAGTTAGGAATTTTAAGTAAACCCGCGGCCACCAATCAAGCCGTAGCTGGAGTTAGGATGAACGAAAGGAAAGCGATAACCAAATTTCTATTTTATTTTTTATTACATTACCGAGAGGAACTTATCGCGCAGGCATGGGGCGGAGCACAACCAAACATTAGCCAAAGAATAATCAAAGAAATAAACATCCCTCTTCCTCCCATTGTTGAGCAGAAAAAAATCGTGGCGTATCTTGACGGCCTTTTTGCCAAAGCGCGCGAACTGCAGAACTTGCAGACTCAAACCGCTGCCGACTTCTCCGCTCTTCGCCAGTCGGTTTTAGCCAAAGCCTTCCGCGGGGAGCTTGTTCCAGCTGAGGCTGGACTTGTTCAATCTGGGACTGGAAGATGAAACCAAAATTCTGGAAGCGTTGCGTTAAGTGGTTCCTCGTTGTTATCGTCGGCGGTACAGCCCTTGCTATTTCCCAGAACTGGGGAGTCTATTTATTCGGGCCTCCTATAGTCAAGCCGATCGCGAGCATCGAATTTAAGGACGCAAAACCGTTTGTGGACCGAGTGGTGTTGGGAGATAGGCAGTGTTAAATTCATAGACGCTTTACGCAACGCATTAATTTCGAGGGTAGGATGAAGTGGGCAGCGGCGGCGAAGACTTCATAAAGCGTCTTCAATTTACGATTCATACATTGGGGTGATTGCATGAATACGACTTTACCAGAATTTGAAAGGTGGCTTAGCGCCTCGGCGGAGCATGAGCGCTTGGAATTCAAGGAAGCAAAGAATCAAGTTGATACTACGAAACTGTTTAAATATTGCGTTGCCCTTGCCAACGAAGGTGGCGGTAAATTGATTCTTGGGGTTACGAATAGTATTCCAAGAAAAGTCGTTGGCAGTCAGGCGATTACAAACCCACTGGATATTCAAGGCAAGATTCTTCAGAAACTGAATTTTCGAGTGGATATCGAAGATTTCAAGCACCCTAACGGGAGGGTGGTTATTTTCCACGTTCCATCACGCCCAAGAGGGACCGCTTATCAACTCGAGGGAACGTATCTTATGCGGTCGGGTGAAGAATTGGTCCCTATGACGGAAGACCGGTTGAGAGCAATTTTCGACGAAGGAAAACCGGACTGGCTATTGGAAACAGCGCGTTCCGGCGTCACTTCCGACGACATCGTCAAGTTTTTGGATACGCAGGGTTATTTCGATCTTCTCAAGCTCCCTTATCCGGCTCAACGTGAAGGGGTTCTGGAAAAATTCACCGCTGAAAAGTTGATACGTCCCAAGAATAATCTTTGGGAAATCACGAATTTGGGGGCGATTTTGTTCGCAAAGGATCTGCGCGAGTTTGATAACTTGTCCCGCAAGTCAGCACGTGTGATCGTTTACGAAGAAAAGAATAAGATCAAAACGCGTCTAGACAAACCCGGCGTCAAAGGGTACGCTGTGGGTTTCGAGGCTTTAGTTGATTTTATAAACGGCCAGTTGCCTTCTAATGAGGTTGTTGGTAAAGCATTGCGCGAAACGGTCAAAATGTTTCCGGAAGTGGCTGTCCGCGAACTCGTCGCGAACGCTCTCATTCATCAAGATTTTAACGAAACAGGAACATCGGTTGTCATCGAGATCTATCAAGACCGGATTGAGATTTCTAATCCAGGGAAGCCGTTTATTCCGCCTGAAAGATTTATTGATGAATACCAATCTAGGAATGAACGTCTGGCAGACTTAATGAGGAGATTGGGAATATGCGAAGAAAAAGGAAGTGGTATTGATAAAGTTATTCAAAGCGTCGAAGTGTACCAGTTGCCTGCTCCTGATTTCCGAGTGGGAGAAAAGCACACAACGGCTGTGATGTTCGGACACAAAGAGTGGGACAGGATGGAGAGTCGAGACAAGATCCGCGCTTGCTATCAGCATTGTTGCTTGCGTTACGTGATGAACGAGAAAATGACAAACCAATCGTTGAGGAATCGATTTAAACTCTCGGAGGACAAGTCGGATTACGCCTCCCGCATTATCCGCGACACGTTGGAGGCGAAGCTCATCAGGCTTGACGATCCGGCAAGCACATCCAAACGGTACGCTAAATACGTGCCGTTTTGGGCGTAGTTTCATTTGTAGTCTAGGTGGTTTAATGGACAAAATAATCATAACTTATTTAAATAGAAATAGTTACAATTTGTAATCAAAACTGCCAACAATGATTCATAGATTCATAGACGCTTTACGCAACGCATATAATTTCTCAGAAGTTATAAATAAATCTGAGCATGATCTTACGACGCGGAGAGGGGTGGATGAAGCAACCGACGGCGGATTGTGGTCACGGAAGTCATCAACATCGGGAGATTCGATTGACTTTCGCGGAGAATTATGGTATAAATATACCATAATTATGGTTGAAAGGGGCAAGGATGTTTCATTCACGGTCGGGCACCCAAAATAAGATTTTAAACTACTTCTTTCTCAACGAAGAAAACCGCCTGTATATCAATGAACTGGCCCGCCTGATTCAAGCCGATCCTAAAAATGTCCATCGGATACTGCTGAAACTCGAAGAAGAGGGAATATTGGCCAGTGAATTTAAAGGCAAAGAAAGATATTTCTTTTGCAACAAAAGGAACCCTCTGTATCGCGGGTATAAAGATATTTTTCTTAAAACAGCCGGCCTCGAGGCGCTTTTGAAGAAGGAAATCGAAAGCATCCAGGGAACGCGGGAGGCCTATATTTTCGGTTCTTACGCGGCAAAGCGGTACGGCCCTGAGAGTGACATCGATATCCTGCTGATCGGCAGGCACAAGCCACTCAGTGCGCAGAGGGTGTTATACAAGGTCCAGAGAGACATCGGCCGCGAGGTCAACGTCGTCAATCTCACGCCGGAGGAATTCAAGAAGCGCAGGGCCGGCGGCGATCAGTTGATGAAAGGAATTTTTTCGCGCAAGGTCATCAAAATCCTATGAAACCCGACAGGAGTTTTTTTATCACGCAAAAATTCGCGGAAGGCGAATTGAAAAAATATAAGCAGTCGGCGAAGCGCGATTTGGATATTGCCAAGGCAAGCAAGAATTCGGAAGTGACTTTTCATTTTTCTTATATGGCCCTCATTAAAATCGGAATTTACTGTCTGGCGAAGGAGGGGTATCGGGTGAAAAGTCGTCCCGGCCACCATCAAAAGATTATCGAATCCCTAAGCCGGCACTTAGGAGACGAGGATATTCTGATCATCGGCGACAAGATGCGCAAAGACCGCAACCTCGATTTTTATAGCGCTGATTCAATGAGTTCAAAAGGAGAGGTTGCCGAATATCTTAAGTTTATCGACACTCTCTACAATCGAATTTGAAAGTCTTGCAATTCATAAATAATTCATAATTCATATAATTCATAATAATTCATAGACGCTTTATGCAACGCACTAATTTCTCAGAAGTTATAAATAAATCTGAGTGTGATCTTACAACGTGGAGAGGGTAGGATGAATATTCTTCAGATCATTCC
>Ga0105164_10000408_pt1 | contig 31050 bp, 35 predicted proteins | sample VDWuncwatermetaG_FD_89674 | JGI IMG/M metagenome (GOLD analysis project Ga0105164, IMG submission 89674) | Wastewater microbial communities from Netherlands to study Microbial Dark Matter (Phase II) - VDW unchlorinated drinking water | ecosystem: Environmental > Aquatic > Freshwater > Drinking...
CCGTGGATGGCATCTCGGGGTCGTTGGCATCGTCGCCGCCCGCATTATGGAGCGCTTTCATCGTCCGACGGTCGTTATTGCCGTGAATGAAGACGGTATCGGGAAGGGATCGGCTCGGACTGTGCCAGGGTTCGACCTCTATCAAGCATTAGCCGGTTGTCGAGACCTCCTCATAGCGTTCGGTGGCCATCCCAGCGCGGCTGGGGTTACGATCCAGGAGGGGCGGTTGCCTGAATTCGCCGAACGCTTTTCCGCAATTGCCGAGACGTGGATGAGGAATACTCACAGCGTTCCCATGCTGCGTCTGGATTCTGAGCTGCGCTTGGCCGAGGTTACGCTACAGCTGATTCGTGAAATCGGGACGCTACATCCATTCGGTGCGGGGAATCCCGAGCCAACGTTCGCTGTCCGAGGGCTGAACGTTCTCAATGCGCGCGTAGTCGGAGAGAAACATTTGAAGATGACTGTTCGGCAGGCTGGATCTCTGCCGTTTGATAGTATTGGATTTGGGATGAAATCCTTGGAAGATCATGGATTGTCTCTGAAGACACCCATCGACGTCGCCTTTACTCCAGAACTGAATCACTGGAATGGCCAGGATCGGATTCAGTTGCGCATTCGAGATATACGGGCCGCCGGGTGCGAATAGCGAACCATGTACGAAACCGTAACTGATATCGATCGATTACTGGAGCGTCTGCTGAGCTATCAGCCCGACGCTGATGTCGGCATGGTGCGAAAGGCGTATGAGTTTTCTGCAAAAGCGCATGAAGGCCAAATCCGACGCTCCGGCGAACCCTATGTGAAACACCCAGTGGCCGTGGCGGGTGTCTTAACCGCCCTCAAAACCGATGTCACGGCGATTGTTGCCGGGCTACTTCACGATACGTTGGAGGATACGGTCGCGACGGCTGATGAGCTTGAGAGGGAATTCGGGAAGGAAGTGGTCCATCTCGTCAACGGCGTGACGAAGATCGGGAAAATTACGTTTCGCAGTTCAGAGGAAAAGCAGGCGGAAAACTTCCGCAAAATGGTGCTCTCGATGGCGGATGACATTCGCGTCGTGATCATCAAATTGGCCGATCGGCTCCACAATATGCGAACCCTTGAGCACCTTAAAGAAAGTAAGCGGCAGGAAATCGCACAGGAGACGTTGGAGATCTATGCGCCGTTGGCCAACCGTATCGGAATCGGGTGGATGAAGAACGAACTGGAAGATTTGTGTCTGAAGCACCTCAAGCCGGAGGCCTACGAAACCCTGCGCGTGTCCGTGGCAAAACGCGACGAAGACCGGCAGCAGTATATCCAGGAGGTGCAAGCCCTTGTTGAGAAGGCGTTGGAGGAGTATGGGCTGGTCGGAGCCGTGCACGGGAGGCCCAAACACCTCTACGGCATCTATCAAAAAATGAAGAAGCAATCGATTTCGTTCGGAGAGGTCTACGATCTCACCGCCTTGCGAATCATTACTGATACGAAGATGAATTGCTACGCACTCCTGGGCGTCATTCATTCGTTGTGGCGGCCGCTGCCTGGTCGCTTCAAAGATTACATCGCGATCCCCAAATCGAATCTCTATCAATCTCTTCATACGACCGTGGTCGGGCCGAAGGGTGAGCACGTAGAGTTTCAGATCCGCACGGAAGAAATGCATCGTGTTGCCGAGTACGGAATCGCAGCGCATTGGAAGTATAAAGAGCAGGGGCGTGTGCAGGATAAAGACAGCAAAGCCTTTGGATGGCTCAGACAGTTCATCGAATGGCAAACAGATCTGCCTGATAATCGTCAATTTATGGATTCCGTGAAACTTGAGTTGTTCCACGACGTGGTCTATGTCTTTACTCCGAAGGGAATCGTCAAAGAACTGCCGAAAGGGGCTACGCCGGTAGATTTTGCGTATGCGATTCACACGGAAGTCGGTGATCATTGTGTCGGCGCCAAGGTCAATGGAAAGATCGTTCCACTGAGGCACGAGGTGACGAGCGGTGACACGATCGAAATTCTGACATCCTCCAACCAGACTCCGCACAGGGATTGGCTCAAGTTCGTACGGACCTCACGGGCCAAAACCAAGATTAAACATTGGATCAAGATAGAGGAACAGAAGCGGAGTTTGGAAATCGGGTGGCGTTTGCTTGAGGCAGAGATTCGTCGGCATGGGTTGCCCCCCTCGCAGGTCTTCAAGTCGGATGCGCTGCTCGATGTCGCCAAACAGGAAGGCTATGCCACGGTTGAGGAGTTGGCCGCGGCGGTGGGATTTGGCCACGTTGCGACGGCTCAAGTCGTCGGACGGTTGGTGCCTCCGACATCGGCGGGAACGTCCATTCAACCAGACCCGGTTAGCGTTCCAAAAGTCGTCGGTACGAGAGGGGGAGAGCCAGGCGTCCAAGTCAAGGGTGGCCGCGATCTGTTGATGCAACTGTCGCGGTGCTGCAATCCCGTTCCAGGAGACAAGATCTTGGGATACATCACGCGTGGAAGGGGCCTCACGATCCATTCGGTTGATTGTCCTAACCTCGAAGCCTTGGACTATGATCGAGAGCGTCTGGTGATGGTGGAGTGGGATACGGCCACGTCGAGTCAACATGCGGTCAAAATCGCCGTCATTGCAGAGGATAGGACTGGAGTGCTGGCGAATGTGTCATCGGCGATCGCGGAATGTAATGCGAATATCAGCCGTGCCGAGATAATAACCAGAGAAGATCGGAAGGCCGAGTTGGATTTCGTGGTCGAGATTGCCGACACGAGTCATCTCAACCGAGTGCTCAAAGCCGTTGAACGTGTGGAGGGTGTCCTTACGGCTAAGCGGCTGAGATCTTGGCGTGAAAAACCATGATCGATGGTGTTGTGGCGGCAGGCATCAAGGCTGGCCGAACAGCAGTTTCGTTCCTTTCTCAATCTTGTACCCGTCAACTGTCCCACCCGTAATTTCAAGCACGTACATCGCATCGTCTCCGTTTGGGCGGTATTGAGGACAGGACTCGTCGGTCTTCGTGCAGATCGGAACACTGCGCTCAATATGAGTCACTCGCTTTTTCGCATCAATCCAAATGAGATCCAGTGAAAGTTTTGTGTTCTTCATCCAGAAGGACCAGGCTTGAGGTTCGCTGAAGAAGAAGAGCATCCCATGGTCTTTCTTGAGATGATCCCGGTACATGAGTCCGACGGAGCGTTTTAGGGGTGTGTCGGCGATTTCGGCCTTGATGGTGGTACCAGAAGGAGTGTGAATCGATACGAGTTCAGCTCCGGCGGCTCTGGCCACCCGCATATCACTGGCTAGTAATCCGCCTGTGATCACGGCAGAGAGAGTAAGCCAGGTAGAAAACCTCCAGCGCATCAGCGTATCGTAATGATCGATTCTCTCGCAGTCAAGCAGGCTATTTGCTTGAGGTGCTGGCAGGAAGGCATTCGCTCCCGTAATCTTGCAATCTTCTCGCCGCTTGTGCCATCCTCGCCTCAGGTTGACTGAGAGGAAACCATGCAAGAAAAGCGTCGAGTGCTCTATAAAAAAGGCGTGTTCGTCTGTCCTACCTGCCGTCAGTCTTATGTGCAGGAAAAGTGGATCGAGGAGTGGCGGATTCGTTGCCATCGTTGTACCTACCGTGGAACGTTGACGGAAGTATCAGTTGAAGAGCATATGGAGGAAGAGACCATTCGACGCTAACCGGTCTTATGCTTCCATCCTGACCGTAACGCTGTGTCATCATACCGAACCTTCATCTCTCCTTTGATTCAACTTGGGCATGGCTTGGCCCTTGCCCTAACGGTCATCTCTGTTTGCACCGGCTGCACATCTTGGTCTTGGGCGAACGAGGCCTCGCCATCGGTGAAGATCCTCGTCACCTACCATTCTCTTTCAGGAAATACCGAACGTATGGCGGAAGCGGTGGTTACCGGAGCACAATCGGTCTCTGGGGCGCAGGTTCTGTTGAAACGTGTTGGGCAAGTGACTGCGGAAGATCTGCTTTCCGCAGATGCGGTGGTGGTCGGTTCTCCTGTCTATTGGTCGAACATGTCAGGAGAGGTGAAGACCTTCTTCGATAACTGGCAGTTCAAGTTCGGCGTCTTTCCAGAATTCAAGATGAAAAACAAGGTTGGGGCAGCCTTCGCCACGGGAGGGCAAATCTCGAGCGGGAAAGAGGTCACGATGTTGACCATGCTTGCTGCGATGCTGGGCAATCAGATGATTGTGGTGAGTGGCGGCGGTGCGTTTGGGGCTTCGGCGACCACAGAAGGTGAGAGCCCTGGGATTGATAGGACAGAACTTGCTGAGGCAAAAGCGCTAGGCGTGCGAGTAGCTGAGGTGGCCAGGCTCATCAAGGCCGCAACGGTACGTTGAGATGGCTCGTACACATGTGGGGAGAGACTGTGGTGGAGGAGCGATTAGCGCTCTACTGAGCTGGTCGAGGCTCCCTGGACAGCAATCTCGACAAACGCATGGATGTTTTTCGCGCAGCGGCCGCAGCAGCCGTTCTGCTTGAGGCCAAATTTCGACTTGAGCTGACAGGGCATCACACAGCCTGATCGTCCAGCCTCCCGGACATCTGATTCGGTAATGCCATTGCACAAGCACACGTACATGTATTTCTTCCTTGGGCGATTATGAGAAGCATTCTCAGTATGCCACGGAACGGGCATGCTGTCAAGCTACGAAAAGGCACGAAAGCGACCGTGCAAGGAGCCACAACTTCCGACTATTTTTCTATCACCGTCCACCATGGTTATGATGGAGACACGTGTACCGTGACGCTCAATGATCCGTTCCTGCCGCCAGTGCTAGGGGATCATATTCCTGTGCGGCTCGCTGGGATTGACACGCCGGAACTGAAAGGCGACTGCGCCGCCGAGCGGGCGCTCGCGATTCAAGCGCGGGATTTTCTCGTGGCGCGGCTGGCAACTGCAGTGCGTGTCGATCTCCACGCGCCTGCACGGGATAAATACTTCCGCCTCAATGGGCGCCTCCTCGCCGACGGCCAAGACCTCTCACAAGCCCTCATCACCGCCAACCTCGCGCGCCCCTACGACGGCGGCAAGAAACTGCCGTTCTGTTAAGTGGGGCGCCTTACATATACCCAGTGACCGGCAGTCCTCGACCCAAACCGGTCGATCACCGAATTGAAAAGCGGCCATTTGCACCACCGTTAATGAAGGGGTATTATTGACGATCATTGAAGGCGTGTTACGCGGAAAGAACATGGCAGATCCGGTTCTTATATGGATCCGCCTAAACATTGTTAGGTGTCACATCCGTGCCACTTCCATCGCGATTTGCCAGCGACATCGAGGCTAACCTGGAGTACAGAGGTCCAATCGACTTTTCGCCCGGAAAGCCGATACCTATATTTGAAAAGGTGCAGCACTGGTCTCATCTGGCAAAGCAGTACTTGTTGGCCTCAGACTACTTGCGTACCAGAGATGTTCTTCTCCTGCAACCGTGGTTCCAAGTTACTGGTCATGCTATTGAGTGCTCTGTTAAAGCCTTCATCTGTGCTGTTGGAAGTAAGGTACCTACCCACCACGACTTGATAAAGCTGTTGGATATTGCGGTCGCGTCTGGATTGGTTGCAGACAAAGATGATGTAGTTCGCGTGATCTCAATCAATCATATCTACTATCGAGACCTTCAAATAAAAACGCGTTACAAAGCAAGATTCCCATCGGATCGATGGGAGCCAATCGCCGGTTCAATTCCAGAGCAGCGGGTGTTAAGCCGAATCGTAAATGAGTTTTGCACTCAGGCGGCTGCCGCAAATGAACTCAACAAGAAACCAAGCACCTAGCATCTTTGGTTGAAAGAGTGACGCCTAACAAGCGGATCCAGCCGACGCCGGTCTCGTCGCTTCGCTCCTCAACCGTCGCGGCTGATCCTTTACGTTAATGCGACAGGGCTGAGGACCGCTTTACGGCGATGCGACCTCGGTGCCGAACTTCCGCTCCTGGCCGATATTTGCCTGATACCCTGACAGGCAAATCACGACCCAAACCGGTCGATCACTGAACTGAAAAGCGGCCGTTCAACGCCCGCGTTCTATTTCCATCTATGAGAAGCCAGCTCTGTCTTGTACGACCCAAGACGGTCTCAGGGAGTCTGCGGGTGTTTGCAGTGGGATAGGGATGTGAACCTTCTGAAGAGGGGTCTTACGCCGATCCGCATAAAAACCCGTGATACATGGTCGCCCGGTCGCAACTCATTGAAACGACAACGAGCATGGCGTATTCTTCACGAACAGTAGTGGCGTGTTAGACGGACAGAAACTGTCAGATCCAGCTCTTATGCGGATCGGTCTAAACATAGTTCGGCGAATTGGGGCCAAGGCGGCACCGTTGAAGATGCGAATTTCCATTTGCTTTCGGCGTGATAACCAGATCTATCGATTGGTGTGGCTGAACGAAAGCAATGGCGGCGTCTATCTCGGAGTACTGGGCGGGCAGCAGGAGTTCCACGTTTCGTATCACCAGGACGGAACGCGCCATACCAAGCTGGATTCGGAATACCACAACCGGTTCAGCGACGTACCGATCGCGTCCCACACCGGCGTCAAGCAGCTCGATCATCTTAGCTTGGCGATGACCAAGGAGTGGTTTAACGCGGCCACTCGGTATCCCGGTGATGAGAAGACGGAGACGTTAGTCTTGCTTGACGAGGGCCTGTTTTGTGGGCGCGATACTCTCGCGCTCGATGTTTGGCTGTTGGATCGAGCATCAGAACCTCAGCTCTTCGGCGCGGTCGGCCGGATGTTCGCTGCCGAGAAGAACTTTCAGGTGGTCGCTGAAGTGGTGGTAACGCTCGATCATTTCCTAAATCACAAGATCGGGCTCACTCTTCGAACAGCTCGAATCCGTATGGCCGAATTGTGAGCGAGGAAACCGCCTAACAGCGGCTGGACCCGACGGCGGCCGCGTGGCATGCGAGGTGAATCGAAAATCCGTGTGCGGCCGCCGCGGGTCAGCCGCATACCGTTAGGTAGAGGGGAATGCGCGATCACGACCAAGAGCACGTTTGTGACATGCTGCAGCGACTCGGGTTCGTAGTCGAGCAGCTGACCGTGTCAACTGACAAGAGGCCGGACCTGCTCGCTCAGAGGGACGGCGAACGTCTGTTCGTAGAAGTGAAGTCGAGGCGACTCGATGCGTCGCTCCGTAAGGCCATGGAGTCGGTGCGACCGGGTGACCAACAGACGATTGAAACGACGCTCGAGAAGCACAACACCCTGTCAGCCGAGATTACGGGCGCGGTTGTACAGCTTGAGGCTCTTGCCGGCGCTGACGACTATCGCCTCCTCTGGTATCGCGCTGACCTCGGACCATTCGTCCATGGTGTCTTCGAACAGATCACATCGACCCTGCTGGGTACCCGATGTGTGCGCACCGCGTCGGGGACGCTGCGCAAGTGCGCATATGCTGGATTCGGCGACTTCTACCGCTGTGCGTCGCTAGACGGAGTGATGATCGAAGTGGACGAGGGGATCAATCTACTTCCGAACCACTTCTCACCCAGGTGCAACAGGTTCGCCAAGAGTGCAATGTGGGCCTCGCTTCCCTCGCGCTGTGTTCTTGACGTCCTGGAAGCCTCGACGAAGGGCGGCTGGCTAATTGTCGAAGGCCCAGTCGACCGTCGGGATGACGCTGCCTTGCTCGCGCACCTGCAGCATAAGTATCCCGCCGCAGAGATCGTTGGGTTCGAGGTGACTGTCGCCACAACGCACGTAACGACGATTGACGCGCAGGCAACTCTCGATAGGCGCGGTCGCAAAGGGAGGACGCTGTGATGAAACTCTATCCCGAGCCCCACCTAACAAACGCTTGCAGCGGACGCCCCGCTGCGCGGCCCGCAGCTGAACTGCAACCTTGTTCGGGCGACGCTTCGCGTCACCCGAACGGCCCCGCGGCTGTCGCCCCGTGGTTCGCCAGACTGTGGGGTGACTGACGGTGGCGAGCGGCAGGCAGGTGTTCCGCTTCCGCATTACGCTACGCGACATCGCGCCCCAGGTGTGGCGTGAAGTCGAGGTCCCTGCCAGCTACAGTCTCTGGGATCTGCATGTAGCTATTCAGGACGCCATGGGGTGGGACGACCGCCATCTCCACGTCTTTCGCTTCCCGCGATCGCAGGCGAGGGCTGTCGAGCTCGGGATCCCTGACCCTGACTTGCCCGTCGGTCAGGATCCGCTGCTGCCGGACTGGCAACACACCATCTTGGAGTTCTTTCCCGAGGCAGGCGCTACCGGCATGTACGAGTACGATTTCGGCGACGGCTGGGAGCACGACGTCCGACTTGAGGCAATTGTTCCGCGGACGAAGGGCGTCAAGTATCCTCGTTGCACCGGCGGAGAGCGAGCGTGCCCACCTGAGGATTGCGGCGGTCCTCATGGCTATTCAGAGTTGCTGGAGATTCTGTTCGACCCGCAGCATGAGGAGTTCGAGAGCAGGCGAACCTGGGTCGGCAGTGGTTTCGATCCCGAGCGATTCAGGACGTCTACTGTCAGGTTCTCGAACCCTACCGCTCGCTGGAAGCGCGCATTCGGGCCATGATGGCTCGCGAGGCGACGGTGCTGGCGAACAAGGAGTTCACGCTGACGAAGCCTGGCAAACTTCGGAGCTTCGCAGCTTAACTCCAGTATTAATGCGACAGGGCTGAGGACCGCTTTATGGCGGTGCGAGCTCGGTGCCGAACTTCCGCTTCTGGCCGATACTTGCCGGTCGATATATGTGTACGCTCACATTGTCTGAAGGATCAAATCTAAGCGTCTGCACGCTAGCAGTCTTCAAATACGCGAAGCTGGTTCCGGTGTGCGTTCCCTCTCAAGTACCCTGTGGTTTGACTTCTCCATTTCTGAAAGCTAGGCTTTATCGTCGGTATCTCTTCACATAATATAAGAGGCGTCATGGACACTCACCCGGCTGACCAGCTACGAAAGCTAATGACTGAAATCAACCGAGAGCCTCAGCTCAATAAGACTCAAACAAAAGCCCTCGTGGATATCCTCATCGATATGGCCGACCGCATTCAAACGATTGAACAACAGCAGGGCGAAGATTATTAATCTGGCTTCTAAGCGTGACGAGCGTACTTGTAGGTGCGCAGTCCCTCGCGGACTGGCTTCAGAGTAGTATCTCTATCGCGGCCACGATGCTCTTGGGCCGCTTGTTGCTGAGTATCACCTTGGGCGAACCTATTCAATCACCCTATGCGCCCATCGTACGGAGCATGACGCAGACACGCCGAAACGTGTAGTACGGTTATCATTGGATTGCCCACTCAACAATACCGAGGATTACCAAATGATCTACTCGGAGCATCCTACAAAGCACTCCAAACCACGTCGCGTGGCCAAGCGCAAAGGCAAAAGCTTTAGTGGCCTCGACAAAAAGCCCACGAAGCAGCCTCCCGATACCAGCCGTATTCCGTGGTTTCCACCAAAATCCAAGATTGGGACGGATGCCTAACCGCGCGATTCAATCTCATCCAAAAAGCATAGAGTCTGGTCAACCAGTGACTCTCAACCTAATCAACCAGTGCTCCAAAAGTGGTTGGGGCATTGGCTTCCCTCCGATTGTTCACGAGAACAGAGGTACTGCTCGCTTCTTTGTGGGGAACATTGGAGCACCATGCCCCTAGAGCTTGTACATCACATCCGTTCGCAGCACGTATTTCTCTCCGCTAAGCACGACCGCTCCTTCGTGCCAAATCGAGTGCAAAAATACCAACGCGGTTCCTGTGGTCGGCTTGACCGATAAGTAGGGACGTCCCTGCATGGCTTGGTCTGCATCAGAAAAAAATCGAGTTTCCCCACCGGTCATTTCATCGTTGAGATAAATCATAAATGTCACTTCGCTCTGTTCGTAAGTTTGGAATGACATATATGCCCCATCCCGATGAGGCTGGAATGTCTGCCCTGCTCGATATCGGTAAAACCGCCACCGTTCATTGAATCTTACAAGCTGATGACCATCAATCTCCTTCGGAATCCACAACGCAGCCCGGTTAAACAAGACATCCGCCAGCGGTTTGTCATCGAACAAGACTCGTTCATTATTTCTAAGTCCCTCAGCGATGACACCACCGACAGTTCCTGTTTCATAGCTGAAATCTTTGCTCCTGCGGATCAGCGCCATGCACTCGTCGGTTGGAAGAAACTCGTGTAGAATAAATATCCTGTTGGAATCTAATTCTTCCTTGATCCTCTGCTGTACTCCGTGAGTGCCTCGCCAGGAAAGGGGATGATACCGCCTACTGAGGAATCCCTCTTGTGAAATTCAGTATCCTGATTACATCGCCTCTGGCAAACAAGGAGACTGGGGGTCCCGCATCAAGATTCGTTTCAAAGCCATGTCGCACACCGCCACATAACCTTCGTACGGATCTGCGTCGTTGGGACGTCGGGCCGAAAAATCAATTACGGCCTGGATAAATTCTGGATCAAAATATAGCTCCCACCCTCCGTAGCCCATTGACCAGGAGTCGTCGGAATATGAGGTCGGGTCTCCGCCAATCTCCCATCGTAGTGGACCAGTGGTGGGTGGGTGCGTCCTGGCAAAGAAACCCACTCCGAGACCTGGAGTGATGACTTCCTCAACATTCGCTCGGACGCTCAAGCCTTCTGATCGTATGGTGGTAACACGGACACGTAGCGCCCCCTTCTCTACATAGATGGCTTCTCTACCCTCGAATCTGGCTCGTAGCACTTCGCAGTGGCTTGCACAGGTTGAATCCATCAGATGACCTCGCTTACCTAGGATCGCCTTTAGCCCAGCTTGGGCCACCTGTTTTCATCATTATCTTGCCAGGACGAAGCTCTAGGCCCAAGTAATTATTGAAACCAGCTCGCTACCTCTTCTAGTGTCCTGGTTCAGCAGTGATAAGAAAACTACATCGTGTGGCGATTATAAGATTCTGGCTCTCTCAACATCCTTTTTAGGACGGCGGCGCAAAGCCAAAATGGATCCTGAATCAAAGCCGGTGGCAGGGTGCGCCGATCATGCCGAACGTTAGCTGGCGAATGTCCGCTTCTGGCCGAGACTTGCCGGTCGATAAGTGTGCACTCGTGCTTCATCTCCCAGATCACGCCGAAGCTTTCACACCTTGCCAATACCCTTTTCTGTCAGTCTTCAACAAGTTCCGTTCCACTGTCGATTTCGCAGAGATAGACAAAAAATCCGTGTTTCTGCCAAATTGCTTGGAGAAAGACAACATCTTCCGACCAAAGCACGATACGGCAGGATTGATACCATACAGGCAGGGTTCGAAACGGCTATGTCCACTCATTCCATCGCATTTTATAAACCCTACGGGGTGCTTCCATGCTTTACCGATTTGGAAGGCAGACCGACGCTGGCGGACTACATCACTGTCCCTCGTGTGTATGCGGCGGGGCGTCTCGATCAGGACAGCGAAGGACTGATGATTTTGACTTCGAATGGAGCGTTGGCACACCGGATTACCGACCCGCAACACAAATTGCCGAAAGTCTATTTGGTGCAGGTCGAACGGATTCCAGATGAACCAGCGATCGAACGGCTCTGCACAGGCGTGCTGCTTGCTGGAAAACGAACAAGGCCGGCGCAGGTGAGGGTGCTCGATACGGAGCCACCACTGCCAGAACGGCCCGTGCCTATCAGGTTTCGAAAAAACGTGCCGACAGCGTGGTTAGAGATCACCATCCATGAAGGGCTGAATCGTCAGGTTCGTCGCATGACGGCTGCCGTAGGCCATCCCACATTGCGGCTGGTGCGCATCGCCATCGGACCAGTTCGCCTGGGCGACCTCAACCTGGGTGAATGGCGAGCCTTGGAGGAGGACGAAATCAAGGATATCAACCAACTGAGCAATCTGTGAAAGATCGCCTGACGTCCTCGTATTGACATGGTCAAGGCAAGACGCCACTGGCCTATATTCTGCAGTCACGCGTCGCCATCCCAAACCGGCAACCAACCGGCTTACATCGTTTCTTCCAGCTGCTGGACCATGTCCTGAATGGTATCGAATCCTGATTGCCAGAACGCTCCGGACGTCATATCCACATCCATCTTGCTCAGAATATCTCGAGGGGATTGCGATCCGCCGGTGGCGAGCAAGTTCAGGTACTGTGGGACAAACGATTCCCCTTGCTCCTTGTACATTCTGTAGAGGGCGAGTACGAGCAGATTGCCAAAGCTGTAGGCGTAGCAATAGAACGGACTGGCGAAGAGGTGGGGAATCATGAGCCACTCCCATTGAAACTCTTCCGGCACTTTCACAGCTTTGCCAAATTGCTGCCGAAGTTCAGCTAAATAGGCTTTGGCCAGTTGGTCTCCTGTCGCCCCTTCTCCCACCATTCGATGCGCTGTTTGTTCGAAGCGAATGAAATAGGCCTGCCGCATCACGGTGGCATAGATGTCATCCAGTTGACTCAGGAGCAAGCCCTGTCGAACGGCTTTGTTGCGCTCGTTCGACATGAGGGTGTCGGAGAGAATGCGTTCACCGAAGACAGAAGCCGTCTCCGCCAAGGGGAGGGTTGAATGGAAGGTAAAGATCGAATGGTCTTTGGCCATCATTCCGTGGACGGCATGGCCGAGCTCATGGGCCATGGTGGCGATGTCTCGGGCTTCCCCGGTGAAGTTCAACATCACGTACGGTGTCTGGCCTGGCGCCACGCTGTAGCAATAGGCACCGCCTAGTTTGCCAGGACGTGTTGGCGCATCGATGCGTCGTTTCCTCAAGACCTGTTCGGCAAGGTCTGCAAGCTGGGGAGAAAAGCAGCGATAGGCGCCCAGCACCATGCGGACGGCATCGGCATACGCATACTTCTTGGTCTCTGCCCGATGGGGGGCATAAATATGGTACCGATTCATCGGGGAGATCTTGCAGATCTTTGCTTTCAGTTTGAAGTAGGTCTGGAAGATCTCGACATTCTTGGCGCAGGTCGCCAACAGCACATCGACGGCTTGGTCCGGCACATCATTGCCGAGGTTGCGGGTGGCAATGGGAGAGGCAAACCTACGGAGTCCGACGTTCTCCGCTTTCCAGTCATTCACGAGTGTCCGATACATCTCTCCGAGCAGGTCTCGTTGGCCCGAGAAGACCCGATAGAGTTCTCTGTAGGCGGCCTGGCGGATGGATGCCTTTGAGCTCCGCACATGGCTCATGAGTTCTTCGCGGTTCATGGTGCGGGTTTTCCCGCTGATTTTCATCGTGAATGTCAGTCCGTTGGTCACCACGTCATAGAGGGTATTGACCGCGCTCCGTCCAGTGACATTCTTGACATTGATGATCTTCTCTTCTGATTCAGACAGTGTGTGAGGCGTATAGCGTCTGATGGTTTCCAGGTAGTACCGAAGGTCGCCGGCGTCGGTCATCAGCCGTGCCGCATTCTTCTGATCGACTCCCTGCCACCAGAGATCGAGAAACAGCAGGCGATTGGTGATGCCGGTGAGCCGCTCCTCTACCTGCGCCTTAAACGATCGTGCCTGGGTGTTTTTGGTGTTTTCCGAAAACCAGAGGTAGGCGAATGCGCCAAGCCGGGCAGACCCTTCTGCGATCGATTCGGTGATTTTTAGGATTGAGTGGAATTCAGCGCTCGCCATGGTTGCCTGGAGCCGAGGACGAGCCGACTCAACCTGCACAACCTGTGCATCCAAGGCCGCCAGATGTTGCTTCAAATCTTTCAGCGGGTTCTTCACGAGGTGGGTGAGATCCCACTGGTTGGATACAAGGGACGTGGAAGTCTTCTGTCGAACTGGACGTCTGGCGGCCATGCCGAGTCTCCTCTCAAGTAAGGTGTGTGCCAGGAACAGGCGGTAGTGTATCACCAGGCCACGGCGAGATTGGAGAAAATTGCCGGACTGAACAGGTGCAGCGGCGTTGACAGGCCACGGCTATGGTGTAAGAATTCTCTGAGCGGAGAGAGGGATGAACGATCACGAACTCCATCGCATTGTCCAGTATGTTACTGCCAGTACATCCTATGCCCGGGAGACCGTGGGGGACATTCTGCGCGTGGGTCTGAGGGAACTCTCTGCGCTCGCGACCCATTCAACTCGATCATTTGATCGCGAGACGCTGCTCGAATATGTGTCCCAATGGACGATCAAGCAAACGGGGCAGCCAGAGCCGTTGGTGCGTGAGGTCTTGGGATGTGCGGGCAGATGGTTGGATGAAGTGGCCGATGAATTGGCTAAGCGGCAACCTGAGCTGTCGGGCCTGTCCAGTCACGATGAGGGGGATTCGGGGGTCGCGTAAACGGTGGCACGGTTTCGTCCACGAAAAACATTCAGATTGGTTGCACCTCTGCGAGGCCGGCAGCCGGAACCGATACCAGCCTGGAAACGAGAAGAGGAAGGGCTTTCTCGTGAACTGCATGATCGTTGGAGTGCACTTCATCGTCACTGCGTCGATCAATCAAGCCATCTCCGTCTGGGCCGTCTCGTCCGTCGGCTTACGCACTATGACTACGGGGTGAGGGAATCCGCGCTCGCTGAATTGGAGTTGGCCACCCAATTACTTCGTGTCGGAGTCCGGGTCACGTTTTTGCCAGAGTCGCAGGCGCGAACAGCTGATCTTGAATGTCGTCTCGGTCGTGAACGTTTTTTCGTGGAAGTCACCGCGATGGTGGGATCGGCGGCGCGGCAGCGATTGCCCTTACGGGGACTCCACTTAGATGAGGTCATTGGGGAGGAGGAGGATCGGGGTGTCATCCTAACTCATCGAATTCTCGCGCGCATTCAGCAAAAGGCTAAGCAATTGGCCGACTATTGCGATTCGGTGGTGCTCAGCATCTCCATTCCACGAGCCGACCTTCAGGGGGAAAAGAACACTCGTTCGGAAGCGATCTGGTTGGATCTGAAGACACTTGCCGGGGTGGTGACAGTCTTGCTCACCAGGGTGCCGACTCTCAGCGCCGTGTTGATTTCACTCTGGGACGTCGAGCCGTTGCCGTCACGAGCGGCGTTAAGGCTTGCGAATGTTGAGTTGATTGAACGGCCCAAACAGCAGCGTATTCACCCACGAGTGCGTATGCTGATTCAGAATCCCAAGGCCTCAGCCCCGCTTTCTGAATCCCATGATGCTTCGATCAGGCAAACGCTGTAGCGGCTTCATGACGTGGTGTCACGTGAGCCCCTTCCGGGCATTGTAAATTCGACCGCCGATTTGCTGATAACGTCGAAAGACAGCAATGGCCTCATCTCGGCACAGGTCACGAGTCACGGAAATTCCGCGATCTTCCAGGGTTGCCACCCAGCTTTTAGGTTTCGGAGCTTCATCGAACCCGATTGCCGTTGCGTCGGACCCTCGCGCGGCGCAGACGACTTTACGAACCCCGGACCAAAGAATGGCGCCATAACACATGGCGCAGGGTTCACAGCTCGTCACGAGTGTGAGCTTCGGCATCCCAGGTGCGCCGAGATCGAACTGCTTCAGAGTCCCGTGTGCGTTGGCGAGGGCGACCACTTCGGCGTGGGCAAGTGAACAGTTGGTGGGTTCGACGACGTTTACCCCAACGGCGATGAGTCGTCCTGTCTTGGTTTCGAAGACTGCCGCCCCGAAGGGGCCACCGGTCTGAGCGGTGACGTTGGTCAGTGCGAGCTGGATGACGAATCGCATACGATCGGACGCCGCCACGATCGGGTTTTGCTGCCGACGCGCAAGACGGATGGCCCAGGATGGGAGACGAAAGGGAGACGTGGATGGGAACCCAGACTTCACGATGGCAGCGAAAGCTTCAACGCCTCAAGATTCTTCGTCACCATGGCATCGCCGTTCTTCGTCGAGACGTCAATGCCCGTCGCACAGACAGTTCGGCATTCGTCGAGCCGCTCCAGTTTCTGGAGAGATTGTGCGAGCCCATAATAGGCAGCTGAGTAGGTGGGTTTTACCGTGATGCATTGCTGCAGCGCTTTCGCGGCTTCGTCAAAGTTCCCGTCGTCCATGTAGGCTTTCCCCAACCCAAACCAGGCGACATCGTCGTTCGGGTCCATGGCCAGGAATTTCTTCAGCGGTTCGATTCGTGGATTGGGCATGATGGCTCCTGTTGTTCGTGGGAAACGATAGCAGTGCTGGCGCACATTGTCTATGGCGTTTTCTGCATGATAATCTGACTTGGAATTGCGCGTGAGTGTGAGGGTGTGTGTATGGGGAAGACAGGTCTCGTCTATCATCCGGCGTATCTTGAACATGACATGGGGCTCGGGCATCCCGAGTCTCCCAATCGGTTGCGCGCGATCGTGCAGCGATTGGAGGAGAGCGGAGTCGCTGCTCGACTGGTCAGGATCGAGCCACGAAAGGCCGAGGATGAGTGGATCACGCAAGTCCACAACTCCAATTATCTGGCGTCGCTCACCCGCCACGCACCCGCGAGTGGCCGCGTCTCGCTCGATCCTGATACGTCTATGTCCCCAGGCACACTGCAGGCTGCGTATTTAGCGGCAGGAGGGGCATTGGCGGCGGTGGATGCCATCATGGCACAGGAGGTTGATCACGTGTTCTGCGCTGTTCGGCCTCCAGGTCATCATGCCGAAGCGGGACAAGCGATGGGGTTCTGCTTCTTCAATAATGTGGCGATTGCTGCCCGCTATCTCCAGAAAAAGTATGGACTCACACGAGTGCTGATTGTCGATTGGGATGTTCACCATGGGAATGGGACCCAACATAGCTTTGAGGACGATCCCTCGGTTCTCTTTTTCAGCACCCACCAGTATCCCCATTATCCTGGCACAGGCCGAGGAACCGAGCGCGGCAAGGGAGCTGGGGAAGGATTCACCATCAATGTGCCGATGGAAGCCGGTGAGGGGGATGACGACTATCGCGCCGTGTTTCAGAAAGTGCTCGTAGCGGCAGCCGATGATTTCAAGCCAGAGTTTGTCATCATCTCAGCCGGCTTCGACGCGCATAAGGATGATCCGTTGGCAAGTATGGGATTGACTGAATCCGGCTATGCGGAGTTGACCGAGATCGTGGCGGGTATCGCCACACGCCATGCGAACGGTCGTATACTCTCCTCACTCGAAGGAGGATATAACCTGACAGCGCTTGCGGCCTCGGTCGAGGCCCACATCAAGACGCTGCTTGCCGTATGAGGCGCGCGTACGTCATCCCAATTCTGATGGTTGTGCTGGCTGGGGCAACCTATCTGTACTATACGGAGATCAAACCGGTCGTGATTTTCGGGTTGCGTGATGACTATGCCCATGCCATTCCGTTTCAGAAAATTCCTGATGGGCTCGCAAGCCTCAAAGCCGAATCCTGTGGCCAATGTCATCGCGAGATCTATGAGGAATGGAAGACGAGCATTCATGCCCATGCCTACGAAGATCCGTTTTTCCAGGCTTACTGGAAGAAGGATAAGAACATTTGGGTTTGCCTGAATTGCCACACACCGCTCGAAAATCAGCAGCCCACGCTGGTGAAAGAGATTCCGCGTGGACGGGTTGAAAAGGCCATTCAAGAGCCCAATCCGCACTATGATCCGGAGTATCAAAAAGAGTCGGTCACCTGTGCGGCCTGCCATGTGCGCGACGGCGTGATCCATGGGCCGTTCGAAGATTCCGTAGCGCCGCATCCCACGAAATTTGACCCGAATTTTAAAACAGCCCAGCTGTGCTACCGCTGTCATAATGTAGTGTCCGGCCCGGCCCAGTTCTACAATGTGGGACCCTGCGGGACCTATGCGGAATATGAAGGCCAGTACTGGCAGGAGCGGGGCTTCATCTGCCAGAGTTGCCACATGCCGGAGATTGAGAGACCGGTGGCCCTGGGTGGACCGGTCCGCAAGGGGCGGCGACATCTCTGGCGAGGGGGACATGATTCCGATATGGTAGGGCGAGCGGTGGCGGTTCAGGTGAAAGCGGACATCGCTGCTCCGAAGCCCGGCGATCGGGTCGGGTTTACGCTCACCCTGACGAATGCCGGTGCCGGGCATAAGATTCCAACGGGTGACCCCGATCGATTTTTTACGGTGGAGTTCCTTGTCGAAGATCAGCAGGGACACATACTGGAACAGCAGAGTTCCACGATGGGGCGGTGGATCCTCTGGCAGCCCGTCATCGTAGAGTTGTATGATAATCGACTGTTCCCGCAGACCAGCCGTGACTACCAGTTTGCGTATCGGATACCCGAGAAGACGGACGGACTCAAGCTGAAAACACGGGTGCGGTACCACATTCTGACCGATGGACAGCATGAGATGTTGCAAACGAAATACGGCTTGACCGGAAACGATCCCTATCGATTCGTGGTCTATGAGCAAGAATTTCCGCTGTCCGGCGAGTTGAAAACCGCATTGGAGCACCAAGAAACCCGACGATCGCACATCCGTCGCCAACAGGATGGCACCAGTTGCAAAGCTGTCGCGCACAGCTAAATCGCCCGTCGTGGGCTAGAAAGAGCCAGGCATCGTGACACATCCATTACTCATCGATACTGAATCGCTTCAGCAGCAGTTGGGTCAATCGGGCGTGGTGATTATCGACGTGCGAGGCAAGGCCGCATATGAATTCGGCGGGCATATTCCCGGGGCCGTGCATTCCACGTGGCATGAATATAGCGATCCCAATGCCGTCGCGAAAGGCTTGCTCAATCCAGCTCTCGGCGAGATCGAGCGTATTCTCCAGCGGCTTGGGGTTAATCACGACAGTGAGGTGGTGATCTATTCCAATCCGTTCGACAACTGGGGCGACGAAGGGCGGATGTTTTGGATGTTGGACTATCTGGGCCACACCCGGTTGCGTATTTTGGATGGGGGGTGGGTGAAGTGGACGGCGGAAAAGCGGCCGTTTGCGCATGGACTGGTTTCCCCACCGAGGGGAAACTTCACCGCTCGGCCACGTCTGGATTTGATTGCATTGAAAGATGATCTAAAAGACCTCGTCAGGGGGCCGCATCCCCAGACGGCGATTCTCGATGCACGCAGCGTTGAAGAGTATCTAGGGAAAGAGGTGGCGGGTATCCCACGGCCCGGTCACATCCCCTCAGCCATACACGTGGCATGGAATGGGTTCTTGAATAAGGATGCGACGGTTAAAGATTTGTCGGTGATCAAGGAGATGTTGGTCGCAAAGGGGATCGGCAACGGACAGGAGGTCATTTGCTACTGTACCGGCGGCGTGCGATCGGCCTGGCTCTATTTCATCCTCAAGCTTGTCGGGTATTCGAAACTCAGAAACTATCCTGGATCATGGTGGGAGTGGAGTCGAGACTTCGCTTGTCCAGCCGAAAAAGATCTTCATGCGCTCCAGAAAATGCTTGGGTTTGGTCCAGCCTCCAAACCTTCTTGACAGTCTTGAGGAACGCTGTGTAAGGTGAATTCGAGTATTTTCCAACGTAAAATTTCGCATCTTCAACCATCAAGGAGGCAGCCATGATGAGAAGAATCTGTCGTAGTGCGATGTTGGTGTTCGGACTTGGTGTATTGGTTGGCGCGCCGCTGCTGAATGGGTTAGCGTTCGCTGGCGACAAGCATGTGGCTGAAGCGGTCGAACACGCGAGAGGCGCCGCATCACATGGGAAAGAAGGGCATGCGGATGCCTGTGTTGAGCATGCGAGTGAAGCACTCAAACATGCGACGGCTGCTGGAATAAAAAATCCCCATTTGATGGAAGGGATCAAACACCTGACGGAAGCTGTGAAGCATGGCAAGGCCGGACATGCCGATGCATGCACGGAACATGCAGATGGCGGCGCAACGCATTTGGCTGAAGTGAAGTAACGCAGCAGGGTTTGTCGCTGACGTCTTTCAGCGGTCATCGAGTTTTCAGACGGGCAGGGACACAATCCCTGCCCGTTCCGGTGTGACGGGAGTGTTACGTGCAAGTCGGATTCTACCAATTCGATTCACAGTTCGGCGAGGTGGCCAAGAATCTGGAGATGGTCACGGCCAAGCTGGACCAGGCGGAAGCCGATCTCATCGTGTTGCCGGAGTTGTTCGCATCCGGCTATCAGTTTCTTTCACAACAGGAAGCGTATCAGCTCGCTGAACCGGTTCCTGATGGTCCCACGGTCCGTTGTCTGGTCGACATCGCGAAGCGCCGCAAGATGCACCTTGTGGCGGGACTTCCTGAACGATCTGGTTCCCGCTGCTACAACTCCGCCGTGCTCGTGGGACCGTCTGGTTTTCTGGGATGCTATCGGAAGACGCATCTTTTTTTCGAAGAGACACAATGGTTCACTCCCGGCGACTCAGGATTTCTTGTGTGGGACATCGGAGCTGCCAAGATCGGGATCATGATTTGTTTCGATTGGTATTACCCGGAGGCGGCACGCACCTTAGCGATGCAGGGGGCTGAGATCATTTGTCATCCCTCCAATCTGGTCTTGCCGAATTGTCCGGATTCCATGCCGGTGCGATGTCTTGAAAATCGGGTGTTTGCCGTGACGTGCAATCGAATTGGTAGCGAGGCACGGGGTGGCAAAGAGCGGTTGACCTATATTGGCCAGAGCGAAGTGGTCACTCCGAAGGGGGTGATTCAACATCGGGCGTCGCATGACCAAGAAGAGCTGACGATCGTTGAGATTGATCCGGCGCAAGCCCGCAACAAGAGTTTGAATCGCTACAACGATCTGCTTCGCGATCGCCGCACGTCGCTGTACAAGATGTAAATTCTCGCCACCATCAGTTCCTGCTGAGAGCAGCCCAGTGCTTGCGCAAGTTGCGTGGGCAGAGTAGGATTTCGCTCTATGGACACCAAACTCCATAAAGGGATGTTTCTGATCGCCACGCCAAGCCTCCGCGATCCGAACTTCCGCCAGACCGTTGTGTTGCTGTGTGAACATGGATCGGAAGGAGCGCTTGGCGTCATCGTGAATCGTCCGACGGCCATGTCCATCTCTGAGGCCTTGCCTCAGGTTCCAGTGCTCGAGGGATCAGCCCATGTGCTCTATGCCGGTGGTCCGGTGCAGACGAATCAAGTGATGCTGCTCTACCGAGGTGATCAGTTTCCGGATAATGCGCACCACGTGTTCGACGGAGTGTGCCTTGGCGGAGACGTCGGCATGGTCGAACGCATTCTCACCGGTGTCGGGACGAAGGAATCTTTCCGCGCCTATCTTGGCTATTCGGGGTGGGGGCCGGGCCAGCTAGAGAATGAAATGAAAACCGGCTCATGGATCACCTTACCCGCAGATTCGCAGGCAGTGTTTGAAAAAGAACCGACGCGTGTCTGGGGGGATATTCTTCTCACGCTGGGCGAAGCCTATCAGCCGTACGTCGACATGCCCTTCGATCCATCCTGCAACTGAAGCCTTCGTGCGTTCCGACCGACATCGACTCCATCATCATTGAAGCGTACCCACGCCGAGTGCTAGGCTCGTCTCTGCTGTGAGGGAGAGTGGTTTGTCGCGGAGGTCATCCGTGTCTGCATGATCGTTCGGATGCAAGGTTCCTGATGCGATCGTCAGGTCGAATGTGGAGTTAGATGAGCGAGCGTATACGAAGAGGGAGAATATATACGTGAATCAGCCAGAGACGTCTCGGCCAGGAGCTGAGGCCTTGTTAAGAAAGTTACACGAACGCCCGCACCAGCCGATCGGGAGATGGCTGCGGGTCCCAGCCCATGTGCACTACAAAGCCTTTCGGATGTCCGACCCGCCGACACAGCGTCCAGCCAGCCGGTCGGAATTCCAATCGCTGTTGGGACATCTTAAGATTCCTTCCGAGATGACCTCCGTGAGGGAGAATTTTGGCTATGGTGTGAAGGAAGCGGAAAACGGCGATCGGCTCATCCTCATCTGGCAAGCCCATACGGAATACTATAATTACCAGCTCTGGCATCTGCCGTCGCAAGCGAACGGCGCACCGACTTTTGGACCACTGACGTTTCCAGAGTACACGTTTCCCGTGGAGCCGCTCGGGACGGTGGTCTGCCGCTTGGACATTCTGCTGATGACGGGCATGCTCCCGCCTCGTCAAGAACTGCGTGGACTGATGCCCGGCCCGGTTCTGTACGGCAGCCGGATCTTCAATGAGCAGACCTGCGTCGCGACGAGCTTTACACCGGACGACCAAGGACGAGAACGGTACTGGGTCAGTGTCGGGCCGTCGCAAGGCGATCCTTCGCGCCTGAAAGACATCGTCGATGCCATCGTGCGGATCGAGACCTACTATCATTTACTGCTCATGCAGAAGCCGCTATTCTCCGCTGCCATCGATCAGGTCTATAAATTCGAACAGGTTCACCTGAAACAGCGAGAAATTATTACGTCTCATATCGGGCACGCAAACGCGGAGACCTTGCAGCGCTGGTTGAATACCCTCACGCAGGATCTGTTGAAGACTAACCGCATGGCTGGAACACTCCACTTCGAGTTGTCCGCCTCGCTCCCCTACGATAGGATCGTGCATTCCACCCTGGCGTCGTTGGCAGAGAAACCCCTAGAGTCATATCGTCCGACCTCGGACTATGTGCTGAGCGGCATTACGGGTGTGGCGGAAGGCTATCAGCAGCTCTTGAAGCGGATCGACACGCTACGAGGCGGCTTCGAGGGCATCATCACCATCATTCGCACCCGCATCGACTTGATTCTGGAATCGCAAAACCTTGCGCTGCTTCAGAGCGTCGATAAAACGACCAAGAGCCAAGTGCTGCTACAGCACACCGTTGAGGGATTGTCGGTCATCGTCATCGCCTATTATGTGGCTGGGCTTGGGGGTTATATCTTCAAGGGCCTTCAGGAAATGGGTTGGCTCAAGAATGCGAATATTGCCTCGGCGATTTTTGTTCCCATCGCTATCGGACTTGCCTTTGGCATCACCACGTTCAGCAAAAAGTATCTGCATAAGAAGCTGGAAGGTGAACAACCGGCGAAGAAACCTGACAAGTCTGAAGAATAATTGACTGTCAGGAGTGACTCATAGTTGGACCATGCTGCCTAATTGATCTCGCGTTTCACGCAGACTGCTTATAGTCTCATCACGCCTCCAAATAGATCCTCTCTCTAACTTCCTACGAAGTTTCAACCACTCGGTGAAACTCCTGTTCATACAGGGGAATCTTTGGCCCCCCCCCCCCCAATTCCCAGGTTTCCTAAGGGTGCACAGATACTCGACATCTCCGATCAGTGCTGGCCTTCACCAGGAGATGTGAAATCGTGATGAGCAGTCTCTCGTGAGTTATCGAGAGCGATACATCTACTGAATCTATTCCGATTCACGTCCTTCTAGTCACAAGATGTGTGTTGGGCCTGCATCCTTACGCGGCAATACGTAAGGCCATGAAAATATAGAGTGTGCACGTGCTTCGTGAACACTTTGTATTCCTGTTTCCACACTGGCATCTCAATTGCTGTTCTCGCATGCAGAGTCACACAGAAGTCGTATCGCGAACGGCTTTTAGGTGGAGATGATGGATGGATCTTAGCGATGACATAACCTTTACATCATTCGGTGGGTAGCCGAGCTGGCCGGTTGCCAGCATCACAATCAGGAGAGGAAAGAGCACATGGACCACATTCTATATTGGAACGAAGTTGCACTGGAGGCGAATCGACGAGACTTTAGCAATGTTCCCGGCACCGACAAGCCGAGCCCCGAACAAGGTGGACCAACGCTGAGCTCACGTGCGCTCGCGATCGTGCATCTCGCCATGTATGACGCGCATGCGGGGGTAGTCGGAGGGGCGAGCTTGCCTCGATACTTGTCAGCACCAGGGAGTCCTCCCCCTGGTACGGCCGACCCTGCAGCAGCGGTTGCAACTGCTGCTCATGCTTGTCTGGCTGCACTGTACCCACGACAAAAACCATTCTTCGATACAAAGTTATCCGCTGTGTCGGTGCCTGGAGTGGGAGTTCCAGAGGGACAAGCCTTCGGGATGGCTGTGGCGCAAGCTATCTTGTTAGATCGCAGTGGTGATCCTGGCGCTGGTGCTGCTGGCTATGTCTACTCCAATGCACCTGGTCGGCATCGTCCAGATCCCGCGAATCCAACGCAACCTCTGCACGCACCGTTCTATGGGAAAAACTCGAAACTATTCGCCGCTACGGCTCTTTTTGGACTTGATGCGCCACCGGCCATCGGTAGCCAAGCGTACAAAGATGCGCTTGATCAGGTGCGAGGGAAGGGCATCGCGCCGGAACTGATGGGCACATTGCCTGCCACGTACAGCAAGCGCACGGTGGACGAAGCAGTGATTGGGCTGTACTGGGCCTACGATGGTCCGCGCGAGCTTGGGACGCCTCCACGCCTGTACAATCAAATTGTGCGTGAGGTCGCGATGAGTAAGGGCAATACAGTAGATCAAAACGCACGCTTGTTTGCACTTGTGAATGCGGCCTTGGGCGATGCCGGAATCTTGGCGTGGCGAGAAAAATACATACATGATGTATGGCGCCCTGTGCTTGGCGTGCGCGAACACGATCCATCAATGGGCCCTGTGGCTCCAACACCGAGGGACAATATCAACAACGATTGTGATCCAGAGTGGCTGCCGTTTGGCGCCCCTGCAAGCAACAGCCGCGATCGAAATTTCACCCCGCCCTTCCCAGCCTATCCATCGGGACATGCTACCTTCGGCGCTGCGGCGCTGCACATGGTGCGGTTGTTCTACGGTGTACCTAAAGGAGATTGCAGGAAAGATGACGTCTATAAGGGGCCGTTCGTCTCCGAGGAAATGAATGGTGTGACACAAGATAACCAGGGGAACGTGCGCCCGCGCCATTTGCGCAAGTTCGACGATGGCTTGTGGCAAATGATTGAGGAGAACGGATTTAGTCGTGTGTACCTCGGTGTCCATTGGTTCTTCGACGCTTTTGCCTTGAAGCCAAATGGCAAGACGGATGTGAAGCAGAACATCGGTGGGGTGCCGCTTGGACTGAAAATTGCAGAAGATATCTTCATGGCGGGTAACGGTAAAGCACCAAAAAAATCTACCGTACTGCCGCAGCCGTAAGCAAAGCTAAGGGCAGCCAATTGGCCACGCTAGTTGGCTGCTCTTTACTTCTAATATTGAGGTCGCCTCGTTATTGGTATCCACGGCGTCTCACCATTTAGGCTTGCAGTATGTGGAGTTTGCTGACGTGAATCGAAGTTTACAAATGATTAGCGGGACAGCTCTCTCAATTGCACCTCGCTGCTGGAAGAAGATTTAAGAGCATCTAGTAAGAACCACCCCGTATGTGATCCGGTTACCTTCGCCACTTGTTCTGGCCGTCCTTCCGCCACGATCTGCCCCCCGGCGGCGCCGCCTTCGGGGCCGAGGTCGATAATCCAGTCGGCTGCTTTGATGACATCCAGGTTGTGCTCAACGACCACCAGGGTGTTGCCGGCGTTCACGAGTTTGTGGAGGACGGTGAGCAGTTTCTTGATGTCGTCAAAGTGGAGGCCTGTCGTCGGTTCGTCCATAATATAGAGCACGTCTTTCGCGCTGGTATCCTTCAGCTCTGCGGCGATTTTTAACCGCTGGGCTTCACCACCGGAGAGTGTCGTGGCGGATTGGCCCAGACGTAAATACCCCAAGCCGATAGAGGTGAGAAGGTGTAAGCGTTCCTGGAGCTTGGGCATCCCCGTGAAGAAGGAGAGCGATTCCTCCACTGTCATGCCGAGCACGTCGGAGATGTTCTTGCCTCGGTAACGAATCTTCAAGATCTCCGGTTTGAAGCGCTTGCCGTCACAGACCTCGCAGGGTGCGTAGATATCCTCGAAGAAATACATTTCTAACTTTTCCACACCGCTGCCTTCACAGCGTTCACAGCGACCCCCAGAGGCATTAAAGGAAAAGTGGCCTGGTGTGAATCCTCGCGTGAGTGCTTCTCGTTCAGACGCAAACAGCCGGCGGATCTCATCGAAGGCTTTCAGGTAGGTGATGGGGTTGGAGCGAGGAGTACGCCCGATCGGTTGTTGGTCGATCAATCGGATACCCTTGAGATGCTCGATGCCCTTGATGGCTTTGAAGCGCCCCATGGGAAGGGAGTCCACGCGAAATGCGCGGGCCACGGCGCGGTAGAGGGTATCCTCGACTAATGTACTCTTGCCAGAGCCGGAGACGCCGGTGACACACACGAGCATGCCGAGGGGAATCCGAACGAACAGGTCTTTCAGGTTATGTTCTGCTACGCCGGCCATAACCAGCATCTTGCCGTTGCCGGATCGCCGTTTGACGGGCAGGGGAATGCGGTCTTCGCCTCGCAAGTATCGAGCAGTCGTGGGACGACGATCCTGGATGAATTCCTTGGCTGGTGCCGCACAGACAATCTCGCCGCCCTTTTCGCCCGAGTGAGGACCGAGTTCAACGATGTAGTCGGCTGATTCGATCATGCGGCGGTCATGCTCAACGACGACGACGGTGTTCCCGGTATTGGCAAGATCGTGGAGGATCCCGGCGAGGAGGTCGGTATCCCTTGCATGAAGTCCAATCGTCGGTTCATCCAGGACGTAGAGTGTGCCGACGAGCCGAGAACCCAGCTGATTTGCCAGCGCGACTCGTTGCGCCTCACCACCGGACAGCGTCTTCGTCTGCCGGTTGAGCGTCAGATACCCAAGGCCGACTCGTTGGAGGAAGCTCAGTTTGGCCGTGAGCTGGCGGAGAATATCTGCAGCAATCGCTTGCTCAGTGGGCGAGAGGGATAAGGAGTCTACCCATCCTGAAAGACTCTCGACAGTCCGTTCCGTCGTCGCATGAATATCGGTATTGCCGATTTTAACAAACAACGCGTCCGGCTTCAGGCGGCTGCCATGGCAACCAGGACAATCGAAAGGCGTACGGTAACGGCTGAGAAAGACACGGACGTGAAGCTTGTAGCGTTTGCCTTCCAGGTGTTCGAAGAAGTCGTTGATCCCATCGAAGGACTTGTCACCCTCCCAGAGCAGTTGCTGGGTATCCGTGGGAAGCGAGGTGAACGGGATCGTGATATCGACGCCTTTCCGTTTCATCGCAGTGATCATCTGCCTTTGCCACCAGGCAGAGCTGGGCTTGCTCCAAGGTTCCACCGCTCCATCGGCAAGTGACTTGGCTTGGTCAGGGATCACCAGTTCAGGATCGTACCGCAGCACATTGCCAAAGCCTTTGCACTCGGGACAGGCGCCGAGCGGATGGTTGAAGGAAAAGAGAACCGGCCGCAGGGGTTCGAAGGTGCGCCCGCATTTCTGGCAGAGCGATTTCGTGCTGTACGACTGCTGCCCATGACCGATGAGGTCGACTGAGCAGCGGCCTTCTCCTTCGCGGAAGGCTGTTTCTACTGCTTCGACGAGACGAGTGCGATTGTCGTCTCTGATGACCAAGCGATCGAGGACGATGTGGAGCGAGGAGAGCTTGTGGAGTGAAAGCTGTCCGACCTCATGTAGATCAACGATCTCGTCGTTTGCTTTGAGCCTGGCGAATCCACGCGTCAGGAGTGATTGGATAAATGCGGCTTCTTCTTTTGGCTTGGGAGCGGCAATAGGGAATAGGATCATGGCTCTGGCATCAGGCCATCGTGTCAGCAGGTCGTCGGCTACGCTGTCGGGCTGAAAGGAGCGGGCCTCTTGCTTGCAATCCGGGCAGGTCGGTTTGCCGATCTTGGCGAAGAGGAGACGCAGTAGATCGGCGATTTCGGTCGTCGTCCCGACCGTAGACCGGGATGTGCGCACTTGATTCTTCTGCTCGATGGCAATGGCCGGTCGCACGTTGATCAGCCGATCCACATCCGGTCGGGCGACTTTGTCTAAGAACATGCGGGCGTAGGTCGAGAGCGATTCGACATAGCGCCATTGCCCTTCAGCAAAGATCGTGTCGAACGCGAGCGAGGATTTGCCGGACCCCGACACTCCGGTAATGGCCGTGACTTTGTTGTGGGGAATGCGGAGTGAAACATTCTTGAGATTATTCTGCCGGGCCCCTTCAATCACGAGATCCGCAGACTGATTGAGATGTAGAGGGTTACGTTCCACGATATGATCCAAAGAGCGACAAATAAATGATGCTAGCAGTCTCACTGCGCCGCTTCAATGGGATAGAGGAAAGGCTTGTTGATTGGTTTGTGGAATGAGAGGATGAGGGGGCACTAGGAAGGGAGGGCACATGATTCTGTCGACGACGAACAATATCGAAGGCAAGAAGGCGGTGAAGTATTTGGGCTTGGTGTCCGGGGACGCGATTCTCGGCGCGAATATCTTTCGAGATTTTTTCGCGTCCATCCGGGATATCGTTGGTGGCCGATCAGCGGCCTATGAAAAGGAACTCCGGAAAGCGAAGGACATTGCCCTCGGGGAAATGCGTGAACAGGCCAAGAATCTCGGTGCTAATGCGATTGTCGGCATCGACATTGATTATGAAACGATCGGTGCCAACAGCAGCATGTTGATGGTGAGTGCGAGCGGCACGGCTGTGGTGCTTGAGTAGCAGGAAACTGAAAATGTCCGTCAGCTTCGTTCTCGCATCGTTCAGACCCTCAACATACCCCAGAGGGTATGCCTCGGCTCTTCACTCGCTGCGGCCTTGCTGAACAGCCATTTTGAGTCTCCTGCCGGAGAGAGGGTCTTCTGGGGATAGTGAAGGAAATCCGACGATGTTGCTGTCGGAAGTTGAATATCTCGACATAGGCCGGCGGATTGTGCCGCTGCTTGGTTCAGCGTTGGGTGGGCCTTCGGCGCAAGCGCTGCGTGAGCTCGCTCGCGCGTATGATCCTTCCGCGGATGAATCGCTCATCAGCGCCGAGGTGTTTCTTTTCCATAAGTATCTCCTGATGCAGGCCTGTGTAGGTGTCTTTCCAGAAGCGCACGTTGATCACGTGGTGGGTGGGTTGTTTGCGGCGCTCAACGAACAGGCCAGTGGGCTGGAACTTGGTCCAGACCGGCAGCAGGCGATGGAAGCGGTGTGGCAGCAGCGGGCGAGGCAATTCGATCAGCCCTTTTCACAAGATCGTGGTCAGTTTCTTGATGAAGGGTCTGGACCGGCCCACTGGCAGCAGACGATCGGCCAATTCTGTCAGAACGTACGAGCCATGGAGAGCCCACCGGATCTCTGGGCAGGGAACGATGGCCCGTCTTACCTGGCCAGCCATTCTGTTACCATCGCCCTCGATCAGATGCTATCCGCTCTTGGGGAAATTTATCGGCTGCATTTTCAAGAGGAATCCTAGGGGGTAGGTGATGATTAGTCGATCCGCTCGATTGAACTACCGCAACACCAGCTTCACCAGCCCCACACAGCCCATATACAGAACGAGCGATCCAACCATCGCCGGCCAGAAGCCAAGGCGCGGAATGCCTAGAATCATCGCGACGACGTAGACGGTCCAGGGCGGGACAAACCATAGCAAGTTCTTGGCGTAGTCGACTGTCGTGGCCCCACCGCCGCTACTATAGAGCAAAATAAAGGTGACGCCAGTAATCGCGGGAAACGTGCTGGCCATGGCGGCGAGAAACGACTTGCCCTGCGAGCCAAGATACGTGGAAAAGCTGACGATGCTCCCACCCAAGAGAAAATAAAGCAGATACTTGCCGAGATCGTTCACCGACTCTCCTCCTTAGCTTCCGTGAAACGCTTCCATTGCTTCCCGCTCTAGCAGAATGCTGAAAAAGTCCTCCAGCGGTGTTCTCGCATCACTCAGAGGCTCAACGTACCGAAGCGTACGCCTCGCCTCTTCGCTCGCTGCGGCCTTGCTGGGCGGCCTTTTTGAGCATTCTGAGATGCAGCATGCCACAGTCCTTTCTGTCACCGTGCAACGGTGCGCGAAGCAGAATCCGAGTTTTTCAGCAGACTGCTAGCGCCTTACCCTCACTGAGATCGCGCGGCGAAACATATTCTATCCTATCGCCGCTTTGACGGCACTGTACAGGATGATGACCTCAATAGCATGGGCCACAATCGTAATCCAGAGATTGCGGGTTCTGAGCCAGATGGTTCCCCATATGAGTCCATCCCAGAGTGCGATCCAGTGGAGATGTTGGAATGTATTCACCATGAATGGATCGAATGCAAATGTGAGTGAACTGACTGCGAGGGCGAAGAGCGCCGGCCGTTGGCGCGAGTCGGTCCCCCGCCAATGCGATGCGAGTTCGGCCAGTCGGCCCAAGAGAAAGCCGCGAAAGTTCACCTCCACGAACAGCGCAATCCCGCAGATGAGCCACGGCACCATGAGCAGGACCGGAAGCCGACCATGGGGCGTCTGCTTGAGGAACGTGATGTCGTAGCCGAGATGCGGATAGACTGCCAGAATCACGAAGGTATTCAGACTGCCTAAGAACAATCCCGTCAGAACTCCCCACTGCAGGCCGCTCCGTATCTTTTCTTTTTCTAACCCGAGTTGAATTGTGACCTGCGTGGCACGCGTAGCCCACAGACCAAGTGCGATGTAGGCGAGGACTTGCGGCGCGAATTGAACGAGGAGCAGTTCCCTGAAGGAATCTGGCAGACCGTAGTAGCCGAATGTTGCTGTGATGGGGAGCAGCGGCAGTGCTGTTCCCACAGTGAGGATGTGATCTGGAGCCAGCCGATCTGGCCCGGACACCATGAGAAGGTTACGAGAGCTCGAGGTGATAGCGGTCCAACGTGGTCGCTTTATGCCGTGCGAGATTGGATAGCGACTTGTTGTAATCGACGACGGCCCGTAGTTCATTCCCTTGAGCCGTGGCCAGGTCTCGTTGGAAGTCGAGCACAAATCGAGTGGTGCTGAGGCCGACCTTCAGCCGTTCCTGTTCGGCTTGCAGCTGTTTTTCGGCCATGATGCGTGCCGAACGGGTGGTCTCGATGCGCTTGAAGTCGGTTTGGACTCGACGCACCGCCTCACGAATACCGACGATGATTTGTTGGCGCACGTTGGCGAGGGCGACTTCCGCATTCTTGGCCTCCAGCTGGCGCTTGCTATACGTACTGACAGCCGCGCGGTTGCCAAGCGGATAACTGAGCACCAGTCCCGCTCCATAGTTGTAGAAGTCGCCGCTGAAGTTTCTGGTAAAGGCTTCGCCGTAGTCGCCGCCGAGCCCGGCGAGTCCGAGGGTACCTTGAAACGACAGCGTCGGGAGTAATTGGTTGCGGGCGAATTGCTTGTTGAGTTCACCGGACTCGATCTGCTTTTTGGCCTGGGTGATCTCTGGACGTGGTTCGATCGCGATGTCGATGGTTTCCTGGAGGCTGAGGGGCTCCAGGACCGTGACGGGAGCATCGGTGGGTGTCAGG